>Ga0209694_1000041_pt1 | contig 253048 bp, 186 predicted proteins | sample GluameincwithD2O_FD_187499 | JGI IMG/M metagenome (GOLD analysis project Ga0209694, IMG submission 187499) | Mouse cecum microbial communities from Vienna, Austria - Glucosamine amended microcosms incubated with D2O (SPAdes) (version 2) | ecosystem: Host-associated > Mammals > Digestive system...
AAAATATTTGGATTTTTACATAGAAAGCAGGGCGCGGGGATTGTCGATGTATGATTCCCGGGGTGCCGCTTCGCTCTGCCCCGGGCTATGTGCTCGTTGCCCCGACGGGGCGCATCCATCCTATATCAGGACGATTATGTAGTTTAATTTTGTTGACCAACTTATTTGGCCACTTTAAATATTGTTCGTACTTTTGCACTTGGGAAGCGATGTTAAGAGCATATCCACATCGACAGGCAGAAACATTTTAATTTATAATGAAGCAATGAAACATCAGTTCATAACGGCAACAATCGTATTAGCGGCGATGCTGTTTGTCGCATGTCCGACCTCCGGTTATTCAAGCATCAATATACCGGAAGACATGAATACTGCGGTAAACATAAATACGGCAGATGGCATGGATGCGACGGAAACCATTGAGATAAAGGCAGATACCGTTAAGGCCGACACATCCGATGTGATTGTCCCTGCGCTCAACCGGCTCATACATGCCGACGACTATCTACTGCTTACCCAAGGCAAGGAAACGGCTTTGAACATACTTTCCAGCCTTGACAACGATGTTTACGGAAACCGTGAGGTGCCAATGGTCAGAAATCTGCTGACAAGCAAGCACCAGACTGTCTCTTTGCATGAACTGAAAGACTACCGGCGCGTAAGATCTATACAGGTAAACAATAGCGGCATATTTTCTTACCCTTATTTCACATGCCGGTTCAAGGATTCCGGTGGAAAGATGTTCTTCGAAAAGACAACCGGAAGCCAGCGCAAATCGGGATATGTGTATGAAAACACACGAGAGACAATGGTGTTCCTCGGAGGATGGTCGGTGAACAACGACCCGCAAACGACATACAACAGTCCGAACTCAGTGGCCGGAATGGTCTATAAGATAGGTACGGGCAAAATCATAATGCTGTTTGTCATGTCCAACCAGACATTTGAGATATACGAGCTGAAAAAATAATGTGAAACACAAATACTCATGAACTGGATAGTATTGATTTTCGCAGGATTCTGCGAAGTCGGGTTTACCTATTGTCTCGGCCGTGCCAAGGCTGTCACCGGCATCGAATGGTGGGCATGGATGAGCGGATTTGTCGTTTTCACAATTATAAGTATGTCAATGCTTGCCAAGGCTACTCAAACACTGCCATTGGGCACTGCATACCCGGTGTGGACCGGTATCGGCGCCGTAGGCACCGTGCTGGTTGGGATATTCGTCTTCGGAGAGCCGGCCACGTTCTGGCGTATGTTCTTCATAACCACGCTGATAGCATCCGTTGTCGGACTGAAGATGATTTCACATTAAACGGCAGCTTTATTCCGACATCACTTCCCCGAAAACAAATAGCGCACTTTTACGCTGTAACGACGAACAATGCGACGCATCTTCTCCATGCCAGTACCACTGTCAAAAGCGACATTGCTGAATGTCGGAACATCGTAATAACCCGGACCGTTCTCCACTATCTCGCACGGCATCACGATTTTCAAACCCTCATTGTCTGCTATAAATCCGGCCTTTTCGCGAGCGGCATCCAACGCAGCCTTAAGCCCCATACGGTTATACCTCTCAATATCTGTATTGTCTATCTTTATAATGTTGAAACTTGATATGCCACTACGCTCCAATTTGTCGGATATGCGCTCTATAAGATTGAAGTCCGAAACCGTCACCGACAGATTCTTACCCATCAGAAAATCGGAAGAGGCATTACGGTTACGATAATTACCTATATCCGACACCACAACGAGCGAATCATTCACCCCTACTCCACGAAGCGTTTTGAGCACACTATTTTCTATATCCTTTAGTCTGACAATGGTACTGTCTCCGGATACAGCGTGCTTATAATACTCCAACATCCCAATCTCTATGGTGATACGGTTGGGAACGATATTGATAGTGGCTGTTCCTGTCACTTCGATAAATTGAGAAGAGGCATTCTGCGCATCGCAGAAAAATACCGGCACCATCAGCAATGCCGATTGCATCATCAGTCTTATTACGCTTTTCATTTTTTTACTTCAAAATTGATTGTCACTGTCTGTTATTACCATCACCCTCGAACATCCTGCGGTGATTAACTATCGACTTCATGTTCTTCAAGGCCCAGTCGGTGAGCTGCCGTATAATGGGCACGAGCGACTGCCCCGTAGACGTCAATTCATACTCCACCCGTATTGGCACTTCGTGAAAAACAGTGCGCCTGACCAGTCCGTCAGCCTCAAGCATATGGAGCGTGCCGGCAAGCATCTTTGTGGATATGTCAGGGATTAGTTTGCCGAGCCGGTTAAAACGTGTGCATCCGTTCTCACTCAATATCAGGATTACAAGCAGTGCCCACTTGTTGCCGAAGCGCGCCACGACGTTTCGGATAGGGCATATCTCAATGATTGATTTTTTTTTCTGTTTTTTTGCCATCATAACTTGTTGTCGTTCACCAAGAGTGAGTTTCTGGTAACTTGCTCACCTCCTTGTAACCTATTGTATAATAGATAAATAGTTCGTAACTTTGCACCGTTGAAAGATAGCGGTAAAGCACTGCAAAGTTAACGAATAAAAGGCAGAATACTTGCTTCTTAGGAAGAATTTATTATGAAATAAGGAACTCGGAATACAAATAAGTCACAATAATTAATTTTTGATTACGATTATGAAACAGATTGAACTGATTGCAACAGCATCAAATTTCAGTGCCGCCAACATTGGCAAATTAAGTGAATTGAATGACTATGTACTGCAACTCGGACCGGATGTGAAGATACCGGGCAAGGTGTTCGGTGGTGCAGCAATAGGCGCCACAGGTGGAGATTTCTCATTCCAGGTATTCCAACCGGGTACGGAAACAGGATTCCTGCATACCCACAAAAAGCACGAGGAACTATACTTTTTCCTCAGCGGACAGGGTGAATTTCAGGTAGACGGCCAAGTTATATCTGTCGGTGAAGGCAGCGTGGTGCGTGTGGCGCCGGACGGACGCCGCAGCGTGCGCAACAACGGCACAGCCCCACTCGTGATGCTCTGCGTGCAGTATCGTGGCGCAACGTTCACAGAGGAGGATGCCGCCGACGGCGTGATACTCAACGAAGCCGTGACATGGTAGATTGCCTATATATAACAAAGAGACCGTGTCTAAATATCTCACTACGAAATATATAATGAACCGTATTTTGACACGACCTCATAAATCATATTAACACGTAAAATAAACCTGTTGGCATAATTGAGTTCGTACTGATTCAGCCAACAGGTTTTCCATATTATATAATCAGCACATTATTTTGTACAATATTTTTGTTTTATTTACAAAACTTCGTTATTGGCAACTCGCATATAAGTACATTTCCGCTAAAGAAAAACTCAAATCTTTATCCTACCGATGTATGAATCTTGGAATTTATATTTATCTTTGCAGTGTAATTGCAACGAATCACGCAAAATATATCATCAATACTTAAAATAAGAAAACAACATGAAAGGCGACGCCCAACCACTTATAAAATTCTTTGACGGATCAGACAAACGCTTCATCATCCCGTTGTATCAGCGCAACTACGACTGGAAAGAGGAAAACTGCGAACAGCTTTTCCTGGACCTGATAAAACTGCATGACAGTAAAAGGAAAAGCCATTTCTTCGGCAGCATCGTTTCAAGCATTCAAGCCGGAACAGAAGACCGGTATATCATCGACGGCCAACAGCGTATAACAACGGTATCGCTGTTACTGATTGCCATTGTCAATGCACAAAGAGAGGGACTGATAGAGGCTGCTGACGCAAAACTTGTGGAAAAGATTTTCAAACGTTATCTTGTCGATGAATATCAGGAAGACGAACGCAAAGTGAAATTGAAGCCCATAAAGAAAGACATGCAGGCTTTCGACGCACTGCTGTACAAGCCCAAAGAACAGTATATCAGGGAATCCAATGTAACACGCAACTACGATTTCTTCTTCGACAAGGTAATTCGTTCCGGAATGACTGCCGACGAACTCTTTGACACAATCAAGAAACTTGAAGTGATAAACATACGTCTTGACGAAGACGACGACCCGCAGCTTATTTTCGAAAGTCTCAATTCTACAGGTCTTGACCTCAGTGAAGCCGACAAAATACGCAACTACCTGTTGATGTCGCTTGCCCCCGCAGAACAGGATGAGCTGTACAACCGTTTTTGGAATCCGATTGAAGAATACACCAGATACAATCCGTCTTCGTTCGTACGCGACTATCTTACAATGAAACAAGGCAAGATAGGACGAATAGACAAGATATACTTCATATTTAAGGAATATGCGGAAGGATTTTCCACAGACCGTGCCGAACTGCTGGCCGACATGCACCGCTACGCCCGAATATACAACCAGATAGACAATGCCAATGTAGGTTCCGACAGGCTTAACCGCAAACTGAAACAGTTGCGGACATTGGATTCTGCCATTGCCAACCCGTTCTTCATGGCTTTCTTTGACCATGCCGCGGCTACGGAAATGAAGGAAGATGAAATATATAATGTTATCGATGTGATAGAGGCTTACTGGGCACGACGCATCATCTGCAACCTTCCATCCAACGTACTGAACAAAGTCTTTGCCACTCTGCACAGAGACGTTCTCAACAATATGGACAAAGCCGGGAATGCCCCAATCGCCTCATACACCGATATACTGACTTATGTTCTGCTGAAAAAAGGACGCTCATCCGTTTTTCCGACGGACGATGAAGTAAGAAGCGACTTTGCAACCAGGCAGATATACAAGATGCCGGCAAATACGCGCATGTTCATCCTTGAACGCATGGAGAACAGAGACAACAACGAACGGCATGACGTGGTGAAAGAACTGACGGAGAAAAACATAACTATAGAACACATCATGCCGCAGACTCTTTCGGACAAATGGAAAGCGGCATTGGGCGATGAATGGGAAAGAATACATCAGCAATATCTTCACACAATGGCAAATCTCACCCTGACGGGTTACAACTCGCAATACAGCAACCTCTCTTTTCTCGAAAAAAGAAACATGGAAAAAGGCTTCAAAGACAGTGCTTTCCGTCTGAACAACTATGTAAAGACATGCGGACAATGGACAGAAACGGAGCTGAAACAACGCCAACAGGATTTGCTCGGAGTATTCCTTAGACTGTGGCCGATGCCTTCGACGAATTTTGAACCGGCCAGACGTGAACAGGAAACGGCATCACTGGACGACGACGACTTTGAATTCACAGGAAAGAAATTGCAGGCATATATCCTTAACGGCGTGCGCTATACAGTGAATACATGGAAAGAGATGCTATTCGGAGTGTGCGGGCATGTCTTGTTGGAAAAACGTTCGACAATGGAATGGATGTGCGCAAACGAAAAGTATGGATTCTCATGCACACCGGAATCATGGAGAAAAAAACTTGCTCCCGATATGTACGTATGGACAGACAACAATACTATGTCAAAAATAAATATACTTCACGGGCTGTTTGCTGAATGCAATATCCCCGCTTCCGAACTGGTTTTCGAATTTCGTCCGGATACGGAAGGGGATGATGAAGAATGAATGATACAGTGGACTTTATAAAACGATGTCGCTGAATATGCCGGTTTCACAAACGAAATATTAATCATGATGCACAACAATCAACGGAATATGGCATCTTCACAGATGCCATATTCCGTTGCGGTAGTCCTTCAGTTCCGCTTCGGAAAACTGCGCCATCGCCTTGTCAAATTCCCTAAGAACAGCCGCCTTGTCATAAGGCAGTGCTCCAGTCACGGGAACCGTGTTGGAAACATGATGCCCCAAGATGTTTACTCTGATTTTCAACCGGTCAACCAATGTACGCATCTCTATCAGTCGTTCTATTTCCGGTTCTTCCTCATACTTACCGTCAATCACATCCTGATACAGACTTGATTCAGGGAATATTGTCAATGAGACAATATTTATTATACACGGATGCAGTCTGTTGACAACATCTGCCGTTGCCACGGCACTCTCGACCCCACATCCTTTTCCGCCAAGTCCGTTGAGATAAAACAGGTTATAGCGTATTCCCGCCTCATCGAGTTTTGAGAGCTGGGAAATAATGTCAGATGCCCGGTAGCCTTTATTCATCTTCTCAAGTGTAGGGTCGTGAGCCGTTTCCATTCCTATGTTGATGCTGTCGAGCTTCATATGTCTCAGTTTTTTCAACTCCTCAACGCTCTTCGGAGCTATGTCAGTAACTCTTGCGAACATTCCAAAAGACACCATATGAGGAAGATACTTCCTGAGCAGGACGGCTATGTCCATTAGCCTGTTGTAACTCAGGGCAAACGGATTCGCCCCAGTAAGGTAAACACGGCGGGCACGGGGTTGCCAATGGCTTATGACACGGAGATCTTCCTCCACCTCGGACAAGGGAGACATACGGAAAGGAGTACCATGATACAGACTGCAAAACTTGCACTTATGCCATGTACAGCCAGACGTTATTTGCAATAATTGTGAACTTGCCTCATAGGGCGGACGCCATACCTGACCGGTAAAATGTAATTGCGGATATTCCATATTCTAACTGTTTTTTGTATATTTGCAAGCGCAAAATTATACAATTATCGTATATGAAACAATAACTTACCAAAAGGTCTGACCCTTACAGAAAAGTTAGTATTGCTCATTATCAGACTCTTATAAACACCCGAATATGGCAAAAAAGTTAGACTACGGATACTGCAAGGCTGCCCCGATACTTGAATGGATAGGCAACAAGTGGGCATTGGTAGTTCTCGTGAAGATTTACGAGAGCGGCCCCGTTCGTTTCAACGAATTGTACAGAAGTATCCCGTCTGTTTCGGAAAAGGTATTGTCGCAAGTTCTCAGGCAGCTTACGACTGACGGTATAATCGACCGCCGGCTGTTTCCGGATGTTCCTCCTCACGTGGAATATACAATCTCGGATTTAGGCAAGTCACTTCTCCCTAATATAGAAGTCCTGATAGCTTGGGGACAAACCTATTTCGACCGGATTATGGAAAATCGGAGGAAGGCAGAGGCAAATAAGGAAAAGTGAATCCGAATTATATGGTTAATACTCAAGCAGGCGACCGCAGTCATGCCAATCGCCTATCATCTTTCCGCGCCTACTTGCCTCGATTAGTTTCTGCAAGCGGCTCTCGAATAGCTCTTTAAAAGATTTGTTCCGCTGGATGTTGTCGATTCTGACACGCTGATAAAGCCCCGGAAAACTACAGAAATTCTGCCATGCAATCGTATCAGCCTTGAAAGCGTAGATAATTTCAGGCATGATAACAAATTCCGCTTTGAGGTCGGGGCAGGCTGCGCGGCCTGCTTCGGTCATCATGCCAAGTTTTTCGAGTCTCCTACACCGTTCCTTATTGAGTTCGGTCCATTGGCCATGTCTGTTACGTGGACCGAATCGCTGGAGCGTCACGCCACCGACATTCTTTACCGTCGAATCAATCCATCCGAAACACAGAGCCTCCTCAACGGCATCGAGATACCACAAGGCATCTTCAGGCGGTGTCTTGCCGCGCTTCACCGCTATCCAGCACTCCTTTTCTGTAGCGCTATTCTTCGTCAACCATTCACGGAAGTCTGCGCGGCTTGTGAGGTCAAGAATATTTCGTGGTACCATATATGGCATAATTCTAATTGAATTTTCTCGTTTGAGGTTCTATTTCTTTCCCACCTTTTTTACTTAGTTTTCCTATTTTTTTGTTTGCTCGGTTTACTGACATATCGGCTTACTGCCATTGCCGTATATCCGATCAGTAGATAGACAATGGCATAAACTATAAACCAAGGTTCTTGAATGTCGAAGAACAGCCATGTTCCGACAAGAAAAAATATTGAAGAAAACAATGGGAGAATCCCCATCCGGCGTATATCATTTCCACTTTTATATCCAAGAACAAGAGAATAACAAGGATTGACTATGAAAAACAAAATAATACACAATGCCATACCGGCACACTCCGACGCAAACCGGGCCACAGCAAACGGCAGAACGAACATCACGGATATTGTGACAACAATCCAGATTATGACAGAACTACGGTCTTCCATTGCATTAATATCAGGAGAACAACGCACAAAAGCCCTGCTTGTTGAACTGATAATACATTTCTATGCGCTCCGGCGTATCGTTTTCAAGAAGCAATAACAGCTCTTTGGCAAATTCAAGTGTTGCCGAGCCGTTGGCCGTCACTATACGGTTGTCACAAACCGCTTGTGCATGGACATATCCGGTGGCATTGTTATAATTCTCGCCACCCCACAGTTTCAGCTGTTCCACACCGTTACCCGTGTGCTTGATATTGTTGAGGAAACCGTGCTTCGCCAAAAAGGATGCTGCGTTGCATATAGCACCTATCGGCTTACCATTCTCAATGGCTTTTCTTATGATTGGTACAACCCTGTCAGCCACAAGCGTTGCCCAACCGAAACCACCGATAAGTATCAGTGCGGCATAATCGTCGGGCATCGTGGCAAACGAATAATCTGGCATGGTACGGAAGCCTCCAATTGATTTTACCGGCTCCAATGTAGGAGCCACAGTCTTGTTTACATACTTCGGATTCGCTTTCAAAGCCATTTCGTCAGAGGCGATGGCCTGTGAAAGATACACCTCTTCGTGTGCCGCATAGTCAGGCAAAAGAATATATAAAATCTCGTTGCTCATATCTTTTTTTGATTTCAATTTACCGAATGCTTATTACGTATATTCAGCTCCTGACAAAGCACATGCTTATCAGGAACTGAAAAGACCATTACATTCATTCTATATCGTTTCGTGTGCAAACTCACCGTTTATCCATACGGTAGCTTCCGTTCCGACGAAATGAAGAAGCACGTAGTTCGGGTCTGCCGGTCCGCCGGGAAAATGATTGATATACCAGTCCTGCCACATTTCCTTACGGATTCTGTCATCAGTGACTATTTCAACCGTTCCCCGCAGGGCAACACTGTCACCATGTAAAGAATAGCACAATCCGGCTTTCGGATTCAATCCGAAGTCGGATGTCTTCACCGAATCTGCTCCCGTAGCCATCCACACCTCGTTGCATCCGGCCGTGCTTCCTTTCGACATTGGCACGGGACGCGGAAAACCATCGGCATTGACTGATGCCAATGTCACCTCCTGACATTGTGCAAGCAATGCCGTAGCTTTCTCGACAAGTGTTCTTTCGTCTTTTTGCTTCCAACGTTTCAGATGCGGAAAGAACTGTCGCATCTGTTCTTTAGCCTGCTCTGGAGTAAGATTCCAGCCGGTAGCCTGATTCATCTGATCGGTAAACTGTGCGCAAAACTCAATCATCTGGTTCATGTTGAAATCTTGCGTGAATTTCCCTTCCTTGTAACAATACATGCAGTAGTCCTCACTTCTGCTGTTGTCGGCATTTGTGCCTTTGTTCTCGTCCGTGAGTGGCATACCGCAACTCTGACAGAATTTTTGTTCCATATATAATTTTCTATTTGCCCTCACAATCCGGAAGAGCTTGTTATTAAAATAGCAGAAGCGCGGACCGCATGAGTACAACGCTTCTTGCAAATGCAGTGAATAGACGTATCCTTTCAAATACAAAGTTAATGATAATCTGCAACATCTCATTATCATCCGATTGAAGTTTATGGAGTTTTAACTCTCAATTTTAAACAGACATGAGCTTGATTTTCATTTTTTTGAGGTCTCACATAAGTTCATAAAAGTAAATTGCAAATATATCAAAACTTTCCTCTAAAGAAAAAAGCATTTTTTCATCCTGCCGGTGTATAATCTCACGATTTATATGTACATTTGCCAAACAATCAACATTATATACAAACAATAGAAAGAGCAATAATGAACAACTACCGCAAGCAAACAGAAATGCTCTTCCAACGGCAGTATGGAATACGGATGTATTTAGAATAAAAGAATGATAACAGCATCTACAAACACAGACTGGCCACGTATGGCTGAGATATGGGAAAGTGCCGTAAGAGCCACCCACGATTTCCTGTCGGCAGAGGATTTTGAGTATTATAAGGCCCGGATAATGACTTACTTCGGGCAAGTCAACAGTTATTTATATAAAACCACAGACGGGATTACGGCCGGATTTATCGGTATTGCCGACGGTAATATAGAAATGTTGTTCGTGGACAACGACTTCCGTGGAAAAGGCATCGGAAGTCAACTTGTAGCATTCGCTGTAGAAGAACTTGGCGCCAACAAAGTTGACGTAAACGAACAAAACCATCTGGCAACGGGCTTTTACATCCGTATGGGGTTCCGCATAGTCGGCCGTTCGCCACAAGACGGTGACGGGAAAGATTATCCGTTACTTCACATGCGAATATAAACTGCACTCTCTCTCACTCTCCGACTTTGGGCTTTGTTAAAAAGATGCCCGCCTTTTAAAAAATATCCGGTGACACAAAAGGCACAATGAAATGATAACAACGTAAACGGCCAAAAGTTGAACCGCATTGATATGAACACCCGTTATAACGGCTCCTGGCAATGATGAAACCATTTTCAAGAAAGTATTAAGACTGCCTACAGTGAAAACAAGTAGCATGACTGCCATCTTCTGTATTACGGGAATAAAGAAAAGGGCAAGTGTCAGAGCCGAAAGATAGAGAATTATAGTAACGACAGGAACAACTACAATATTGGCAATAAGAAAATAAGTTGGAACCGTTCCGAAATAATAGGCTACAAGCGGTGCTGTAGCAAGCTGGGCAGAGCATGACATAACAAGAAGATTCCAAAGCCAATTCAAAATGCGATGACGCTGCAAGAAAGAGCGTGAAACGATATTGGCTATGTTGCGGTTGGCTATAAGAATGGCAGCAACTGATATGAAAGACAATTGGAAACCTACATCATAAAGACAGAAAGGATTTGCCACGAGCATGAGCAGGGCGGCAAAAGCAAGGACGTTGAGCGACATGCGGTCACGTCCGGTGAGTCCCACTATTGAATACACGCTTATCATGATAGCCGAGCGCACCACTGACGGCGGCATACCAACCATAAAGACATAAAACCAGATGGAGACAACAAGCAATGCCTCGCGCAAAACGGCAAAACGAAGTCCGACAAAAAGCAAAGAAAAGAGCAGATATATTATGCTGAGATGCATACCCGAAAGAGCAAGAACATGAGACACTCCCGCTGTAGAATATGTTGCACGCAGTTCGGAAGAAATATCTGAACGATGTCCAAGGGTCATGGCTGATACAACGGCAAAGTTGTCTCCATCAAGTCCTATATTGCGATATTTTTCCATTATTTTATGTCTCATGCGCATAAACGACAGGCGCGAACGCTGCCAAACGGTAAGGCGGCTCATACTGACGGATGCCTTTCGCCAATTGCGATAAAAAATGAATGTCTGCGCTGTGACATCATGGGCTTTGAGATAAGTGACATAATCAAAGTTTGAATCAACGAAATTCTTTGGCGGTTTCATGACCGAATATGCCGTCAGACCATCACCGACACCAAGTGCCGCATAGCGGCCTGTGACAGTATCTTTCAATAATGACGCCCTGACTGTTCGCCCACTTAACGGACCGGAAGATATGATCATGTCAAAACGGACAGTCTTTCCACGTTCGACAGGCTCTGTCACGACAACCGCTTCATATTGAATTGCACCACAAGGCAACTGCACCCTATAGTTCCTTTCTGCAACACTTATCAGTGCACAGCCTATAAAAAATGAAGTAACAAGGATAGCATAACTCTGAAAGACAGGGAACCTGAAAAGCAATACGGATATTGCGGACAACACGACAACAGCAGCAATCCAGATAGTGGAATCGGCATAAGCGATGAGCCACTGTCCCGATATGATGCCCGAAACAAGACATAGCGCAACAGGAACAAGCGGATATATCCGGAATATGCCTTTATTGTTCATGGTATTTCACATAAGACATTTTTTGATTGAAAATACGAAGACGCGAAGATACAACGGTTTCGTTATGAAAATCTTTGTATCTCCGCGTCTTTGCGCTTAAACTATGTCATATTTCAGTGGGCCGCAGCGGCAATCCACTCATATATGCAACTGAAAACACCGAATGCCACGATACCGGCAGTGCAAAGGGCAAGAGCCAGACGAGTGTTGCAGTCACTGCGGAAAGCAGGCAGCGACGACTCGTCGTTGTTGATGTACATGGCCTTGACTATCAACAGATAATAGTAAAGGCTGACCACTGTGTTAATCAATGCTATGAACACAACAAAATATGCAAGGAACGATCCCTGCTCGGCAGCAGCCATAAAGACGAAGAACTTGCTGAACATACCTGCAAACGGCGGAATACCGGCAAGTGAGAACAAGGCAAGCGTCATCAGAAAAGCGAGTTTGGGATTGGTCTTGTAAAGTCCGTTATAACTGTCCATCCTGGTCGTGCCACCACAATTCTGCTCAACGGCATTGATAACCGTGAACACACTCATATTGGCAACCACATATACCAACACATAGTATGTCAGTGCGGCCACACCTGTTGCGCTGTTGCCAATAACGGCAAGCATGATGTAGCCGGCCTGTGAGATAGAACTGAAAGCCATGAACCGCTTGAGCTCTTTCTGACGGATGGCAAACAGGTTGGCTATGGTAATGCTGAGCACGATAACTATATAGAGCAGATACTCCCAATACTCAATCATGGGTGCGAAAACCTTCATCAGGATGACCATCAGCGTGAACGAGGCAGCTCCTTTTGATATAACACTGAGATAACCGGTTACGGCTGTAGGCGCTCCCTGATAGGTGTCGGCTGTCCAAAAGTGGAACGGAACAAGAGAAATCTTGAAACCGAGACCGCTGAAGAAGAAAACAAGACCCATTATGGTGAGAGACGATGTGGACAACCGTGTTGTCACGTCATCGAAATAAAGTGTGCCGACAGCACCATAGATGAACGAAATGCCGTAGAGCATCACACCGCTTGAGAATGTTGCCGTAAGAATGAACTTGGCAGCACTTTCGGCCGAATTTTTCTTCATCTTGTCGAAAGCCACGAGACATGCCATGGGAACCGATGCCATCTCAAGACCGAGGAAGAACATGAGGAAATGTCCGGAAGACATCATCATATACATACCGAGAAGAGTCGATACAACGAGCATATAGAACTCTCCGGCCTTGTTCTTTACATCGTCACGATTGAGCCATGGCTGGGCCATTATCATCACTATAAGGGTTCCGGCGGTGAGAATAAGTTTCATCACGTTTACGGAATTGCTCGTGACATAAAGTCCGCCAAAAGCCGTAGTGGCATCGGCGAGCAGGCACGGTACTGCCTGAGCGAACATGAGCGTACCCGTTATTGTATACAGCACGGTGTTCTTCTTTCCGTTGCCATGCAGTGCGAAATCAGCAATGAATACTATTACCAGGACAGCCATCAATGTGGCTTCCGGCAGCATATTAAAGAATTGACTGTAATCCATTTGTACTGATAGTTTTAAAAGTTAATTACGCTGAGAATCGGAGCCACACCATCAGTGATGACGTTGCTTGCCCAAAGCGGGAACGAACCGAGACCGGCCACACAGAAGATAAGGCAGCATACGGAGAAGCGCTCGTCCCATGTAGCGTCGGTGAGTTCAAGATAATGCGGGTCGGCAACATTGCCAAACAGAATCCTACCTACGGTACGCAGGATGTAGACCGCCGTAACCACAATCGAAGTACATGCGATGATGGTTGCCACACGGTGGAACATGTCGGCATTCTCAAACGAACCCACAAATATGGTCATCTCAGCGATGAAGCCAGAAAAACCCGGCAAACCAAGATTGGCAAGACCGGCAATTACATAACCTACGCTTAAGAAAGGCATAATCTTCATCAATCCACCCAACTTGCGTATGTCACGTGTGTGTGTACGGCCGTATATCATACCGATGAGTGCGAAGAAAAGGGCCGTCATAAGTCCGTGGGAAAGCATCTGAAGGATTGCACCGGTACAGGCTGTCTTTGTCATCATAAGCAGTGCGAAGAGCACCAGACCACAGTGAGACACAGACGAATATGCATTGATATACTTCAGGTCAGTCTGAACGCAGGCTGAGAGCGCTCCGTAAACCACAGATATTGTAGTGAGAATAAGGAACACCCAAGCCAACTCCTGAGCCGCATCGGGCAACAGATACATGGCCACACGGAAACATCCGTAACCTCCGAGTTTCATGAGCACTCCGGCATGGAGCATCGAAACGGCTGTAGGAGCCGAAGCGTGACCGTCGGGCGACCATGTGTGGAAAGGGAAGAGCGCGCCAAGCACGCCGAATCCGATGAAGATGAACGGGAAGAATATCTTCTGTACGTCAACGGGAATATTGTGCATGGCAGCAATCTCCTGGACGTTCATTGTCGTTGCACCGCTGAAATAGTAGATTCCGAGGATTCCGATGATAAGCAAGGCCGAGCCTCCCATAAGCATCAAAGTGAGCTTCATGGCAGCATACTCCTTGTTTCCGCTACCCCACACACCGATGAGAAGATACATCGGGATGAGAGCAACCTCATAGAACATGAACATAGTGAACATATCGGTGCAGATGAAGAAGCCGTAAACACCGGTAGAGAGCAGTGTGAACCAAAGGAAGTACTCCTTTGTCATAGGCTTGAGCTGCCATGACGCGAAAGTTCCGGTAAACACAATGATGCTTGACAGAAGCAACATGACGACAGAAATACCGTCAACACCAACCGAATAGGCTATATTCAAGGGCTTGAACCAAGGAATGCTTTCTGCAAAAAGCATGGGAAATTCCTCGGCAGGCATAGTCGCACGCATATCAAGGAACGCGAACACCAGCCATACAGACAGGGCCAGCAGGCATGAAGAGCCGACCACCATCACTCCACGCACCTGATTGAGATTGCGGGCTATCCAAAGGCCGAGCAACATCAGGACGGGTATTACTACGAATAGACTTAAAATATTCATCTTTTCTGATTATATGCAAAGTAATACTAATGTTAAGGCCACTGTGCCGGTAATAAACCATACGGCATACTTGCGCACGTCGCCACTCTGCCACGGGCGGATAGTCTCTCCGGCCTCGTTGGCTCCCCATGCAAGAAAATCGAACGTTCCGTCGATTACGTGGCGGTCAAACCAGGCAATAGGTGTACTTACACAACGGAAGATAATCTTGTGAGTCACAAACATATAGACCTCATCCATGTAGAAACGCTTGTAAGCGGCACGATGAAGTTTGGGGAATGTACGATAGAGCTTATCGGCAATGGGCTGCTTCTCACCTTTATATATATATGTGGCAAGAGCAATGCTGATGATAGCGATAATAGTGCTCGTAGCTGCCACCTGAAGATCAAAGTGGATGTTATATTCCGCACCTGAAGCCGTTACGAAACTACCGAAACTGCCACCCCAACCGGCAAATCCGGCTATAGTGGTATAAACACCCACTCCAACGGTAATCACACAGAGCACGATGAGTGGCAAGGTCATGTTGAGCGGTGCCTCATGAGGAGTGTGATGAGCATGAAGTTCCTTATTCTCCGTACCCCAGAATATTCCGTAGTATAGACGGAACATATAGAATGCCGTCATGGCAGCCACACCTGTCATAATCCAACCAACAACGGGACTGTAAGCAAAGCAGGCTGTGATAATCTCGTCCTTAGAGCTGAATCCCGAGAAGAACGGTATTCCCGCAATGGCAAGACATGAGATGAGGAATGTGATATGAGTGACGGGCATATACTTGCGGAGTCCGCCCATGGTAGACATCTCGTTGGAATGAACGGCATGGATGATACATCCTGCTCCAAGGAACAGGCAAGCCTTGAACATGGCGTGTGTGAACAGGTGGAACATGGATGCCATGAAACCGAGCTGCGCATGATTGTCAAGCACCTCACCGTGATGACCGGGCATACAAACACCGAGCGCAACCATCATGAAAGCTATCTGTGATATGGTCGAGAAGGCAAGCACGCGCTTGATGTCGCTCTGTGCGCATGCAACGGCAGCAGCATAGAAAGCGGTGAACACACCTACCCATACCACAATGCTCATCTGACCGGGAGCATACTCAACCCACAATGGGAACAGACGCGCAATCTGGAACACACCGGCCACAACCATCGTAGCGGCGTGTATAAGGGCGCTGACAGGTGTCGGGCCTTCCATGGCATCCGGCAGCCAGATGTGCAACGGGAACATAGCACTCTTACCGGCACCTCCGATGAACATCAGCACGAGGGCTGTGGGCAGAATGAATCCACCGGCAGCCACGGCCTTCATCACGTCAACGGGGATAAACGGTGCCGTGCCGTCAGCCATCACCACATCACCGGCAAACGAGAAGCTGAACGAACCCGTATAGTAACCGAAGATAAGGATACCGATAAGGAAGAACATATCGGCAAAACGAGTAACGATGAAAGCCTTCTTCGATGCCGAAACAGCGGGCTGGAGAGGATAGTAGAATCCGATAAGCAGATATGAGCTTACACCCACGAGCTCCCAAAATAGATACATCTGGAAGATGTTTGTGGCAACAACAAGTCCGAGCATCGACATGGTGAAGAGGCTCAGATAGGCATAATAGCGCTGGAATCCTTTCTCACCGTGCATATAGCCGAACGAATAGATATGCACCATCAGGCTGACAGTGCTTATCACGATAAGCATCATCACCGAAATGGGATCAAGCATGATACCGAGGTCGAAGTTGAGCTGACCCAGCGGCAACCATGTGAAATTATATGGCACCAACGTTGCAAAAGCGCCGTCAGCGCCGCGCTCTGCCGTGAAATAGCAGAAAGCGGTGTAATAAGACAATGCGGTCACGATACCCAATGATGTGGTACCTATAAGACCGGCTGTCTTATGCGGCATCTTCATACCGGCCAATCCCAATACGATGAATGAGAACAGCGGCAGAAGGAGTATCAGAAATACAAAACTATAATCCATAACTCACATTAAAATTTCATGTTTTCAATACTGTTCACCTGATCGCTATGGAAATTACGGTAAACATTGATAATAATCGCGATGGCCACAGCACTCTCAGCGGCACTGACACCGATAGAGAACAACGTCATGAAGAAGCCCTCCAGTTCTCCGGGGAAGAGCATACGGTTGAATGCAGCGAAATTGAGATCGACGGCGTTCAGCACAAGTTCGATTGAGATAAGCATGGCTATCAGATTGCGACGGGTAACGAAACCGAACACGCCGATGAAGAACAGCAGTGCGCTAAGCACGAAATAATATTCTATTGGTACCATAATTTACTTCTCCTCCTCTTTTCTTGATACAACAATGCCTCCGATAATACATGCGAGCAGGAACACCGAGATGAACTCGAAGGGGAGAACATACTGGTATTTCTCGCTGCCGAGCAGAGACTGACCGATAACCTCCATGGGCACTTCGCCGCCGTCTGCCGAGCAGCAAGCCTTGCTGACGAACTCATTCTTCAGCAACACAAGAGCCACAACGGCAAAACTGACAAGCGCCACAAGAGCACCGCAGACAGCGCGGCTCGTCTTGACACGCTCTACCAGACCCTGCAACGTGCGCTTGCCTACAAGCTGTATGGCAAACACGTAAATCATCGTCACGCCACCGGCGTAAACGCTGATTTGTGCCGCACCGAGATAAGTGTAGTCGAGCAGGAAGTAAAGCCCTGCCACACCAAAGAGAACGAACAGCATAAAAGTGGCTGCCCGCATGATGCGAGTCGTTGTGACACACATAACGGCCGAACCGAGTATGACAACGGCAAGAATTATAAACATTATTAAATTAGCCATAATACAACGTCCTCCCATTATTTTTTAGTGTTCCACTTTCCGATTTCAATAGGAGCGCCACCGTCAATAATGTTGGGCAGCGACGACTCGTATTGCAATTCCTTGTCGAGGTGCAGCACAAGCGAACCGCGCTCGAATGTGGAGTTCTCAAAATCGTTTGTAAACTTGATAGCATCCTGAGGACAAACGTTTACACAGAGCTGGCAGAACATGCAGTCGCCCAAATCATACTGATAGTCGGTCAGGAACTTCTTTTTCTTGCCGTCCTCTGTCTCACGCATCTCGGCCGTTATCTTGATAGTGCCGTTGGGACATGCCTTTTCGCACAGCGTACAGGCAATGCACTTATGGTTGCCTTCGGCGTCGTGCGGCATTACAAGGCGTCCGCGGTGGCGCTCAGACACGTGCAGCGTGGTCTTGCGGTTTTCCGGATACTGTTCGGTCACCTTCGGGATGAAGTACTCCTTCATCGTGACCCCCAGACCGGTGAGCAGCGACTTGACGCCTTTCACTGCTCCTCCGAAATATGAATTGTTATTTTCCATTGTCTAATGAATTTGATGATTCAGCCGTTTCTATTATTTGATATACCATCCCAATGCTACGATGACGGTCATCAGCACAAGATTTATCAGTGACAACGGCATGAGATACTTCCACTCAAGTTTCAGAATCTGGTCGATACGCAGACGCGGGAATGACCAGCGGATCCAGAGCAACACCCAAACAAGCAGGAATGCCTTGCCAAGGAACCACACTATACCTGGAATACAGTCCATGAAGGAGTCAACCCCAGCCACACCGATATGAATAGGCATCCATCCGCCAAGGAATACCGTCGTGGCAACACCGGCGATGACAAACATGTTGAGATACTCGGCCAGATAGAAGAATCCGAAGCCCATACCCGAATATTCGGTGTGGTAACCGGCGGTAAGCTCACTCTCGGCCTCAGGCAGGTCGAACGGGCCGCGGTTGGCCTCGGCGTTACCGGCCACCAAGAACACGATGAAAGCGATAATTGCAGGGATATGACCTTGGAACACGAGCCATCCGAAAGGTCCGGACTGTGCTTCAACGATACCGCTGATCTGCATTGTACCGGTAAGCACTACGGCCGTAATCAGACACAGACAGAGTGACATCTCGTAAGATATCATCTGAACGGCACCACGCATTGCCGACACCACGCTATACTTGTTGTTCGAGCCCCATCCTGCAAGGAACACGCCGACAACGCCTATACTGGAAATTGCCGTGAGCAGGAATATACCGACATTGAAGTCAAGAATACCTGCGCCCTTGTTCCATGGCATGAACGAGAATGTTCCTACAGAAGCAATGAGCACAAGGAACGGGGCCACGAGATAGAGCAGCTTGTCAGCCTTGTCGACAAAGAATATCTCCTTCTGAAGCATCTTCAGCACGTCGGCAAACACCTGGAATACACCCCACGGGCCGACACGCATCGGGCCCAGACGGCACTGGAAGTAGGCACACACCTTGCGTTCCATGAAAATGAGCACGATGGCCAGCATGGCATAGGCGGCAAGTATGAACACGCCCACGAGCACGCACTCTATAAGTATCGACAAGAAGTCCCCCAAGCCGAGAGTTTCGCGCAGAAGGCTGTCGAACCAAGTTGTTACTATACTAAAATCAAACATAACTTATTATCTGTCAATATCAGGAATTACATAATCTAATGTGGCGCCCACGGCTATAAGGTCGGCTATCTTCTCGCCACGCAGCAGGTCGTCCAAGGCCGATACCAACGGCAGACCCATCGGACGGAACTTCAGGCGGTAAGGGCTCTTGTCGCCCTTAGAGTCGAGATATACACCGATTTCTCCACGACTACCCTCGCACGATGTGTACCACTGTCCCTCGGGCACGCGGATAATAGGCTTCTGCTTGATATAGAAGTCACCGGCAGGAATATTGTCGATGAGTTGTTCGATGATGCGGATGCTCTGCTCCATTTCGTCCATACGAACCATATATCGGTCGAAGCAGTCGCCATTCTGATAAGTAATCTCGTCAAAGTCCACCTTTCCGTACATATCGTAAGGATGGTTCTTGCGCACGTCGTTATGCCATCCCGCAGCACGACCCGTACCGCCGGTACATCCGTAGCTGATTGCGTCTTCCATCGACAGTCTGCCCACATTCTTGAAACGGTTCTGCAGAATCACGTTGCCGGTGAATATGTCACGGTACTCCTTGAACATAGGCTTCATATAAGCACACAGCTTCTTCACGTTCTGCACGAAGTTGGGGTCGATGTCGGCCTGGCATCCGCCGATTCGGTAATAGTTCTGAATCAGCCGTCCGCCCGTAGTCTCCTCCATCACGTTGAGCACCTGCTCGCGGTCGCGCATACCATATATAAATGCGGTAAGGGCACCGAGGTCCTGAGCGCAACAGCCATAGAACAGCAGGTGGCTGTCCAAACGCTGGAGCTCGTCCATAATCGTGCGGATGTACTTTATACGGTCGGTTATCTCCACACCCATAGCTTCCTCTATAACTGAGCACAGCGCATGGCGGTTCATCATGGCGCTCAGATAATCCATACGGTCGGTCAAAGCCAAAGTCTGCGGATAGGTGTAGCTCTCGCACATCTTCTCTATACCGCGGTGTATGTATCCGCAATGGGGATAAATCTTCTTGATTGTCTCACCGTCAAGCACCGTCTGCAGGCGGAGCACACCGTGGGTGGCGGGGTGCTGCGGTCCGATGTTGATTACATAGTCTTCGTCGCCGAACAGCGGCCGCTTTGTCGCCACCAGCCTGCCGTCCTTGTCGAGATTGTACTCGAAAGTATAATCCGGCTCGGGGTCGTCGGTCAGTACATAGCGGTTGTTATCGGCGCTCATGTCGTAATCCTTACGGAACGGATAACCCTCAAAGTCCGAACGCAGATAGATGCGGCGCATGTCCTTATGTCCGAGGAACTTGATACCGAAGAAGTCGTAAACCTCACGCTCCAGTATCTCGGCGCTCTTCCACAAGTGCATCACCGTGGGGATGTAAGGCTCGTTGCGGTCAGCGTTGACAGCCTTCACGCTCATACGCTCGTGGGTCTTGGTGTTCTCCAATATATAGATACACCCAAGACCTTCCTCACCGAAGTCCTCACCTACTATTGTCACAAGGAAGTCGAAATGCTTTTCGTTCTTCAGTTTTGCCATCTCAGCGGCAAACACGTTCAATTCGAATTGTATGTTTTCTAATTTCATAACGTCGTCTTCCTTCTTTTATTTGTTAAAGTCTTCAGGCACGTTTGTCACAACGACAGGCTTCTTCTCCTTGCGGTTGCGGCCGCCGAAGAATTTCTCAATCTTCACCTTGCGCTGCAACTGCATCATACCGTAGAGGATAGCCTCGGGACGCGGAGGACAGCCCGGCACAAACACATCTACCGGAATAATCTCCTCGATGCCCTTCACCACGTGATAGCTGCCCTTGAACGGTCCGCCCGATATGGCGCATCCGCCCACAGCCACTACATACTTCGGCTCGGCCATCTCGTCATACAGACGTTTCAGCACGGGTGCCATCTTGTGCGTGATTGTACCGGCACACATGATAAGATCGGCCTGGCGCGGAGAGTTGCGCGTAACCTCGAATCCGAAACGGGCGAAGTCGTAGCGGGCACATCCCACGGCCATAAACTCGATACCACAACAACTTGTGGCAAAGGTGAGCGACCATAGCGAGTTGCTGCGGCCCCAGTTGATAGCCTGGTCGAGCGAACCCACAAACACATCCACACCTCCCTCGTGAAGCTCGTTTACAATCTTCTCGAGAGACTCGTTGTCCTTAAACTCTGCGTAAGGAATACTCTTGATATGCGGCTTTCTTACTTCCATTCCAATGCTCCTTTCCGCCAGGCATACGCCAAGCCAAATACAAGTACCAACAGGAAGAAACCGATGCTAAGCAATGCCATGGCACCGAACTCCTTTACTACCACTGCCCAGGGATACAGGAATACTGTTTCCACATCGAACATGAGGAATAGAATAGCAAACAGGTAGTAGCCCACCGACATAGGTAACCAAGACGAACCACGAGTCGGTATACCGCACTCGAATGGCTCACCTTTTACCTTGTTGTATGAGCGTGGACCGATGAGTTTCGCGATTACATAGGCCGCTGCTACCAGTACAATAGCCGTTACAAGAACGGTAAGTAACAAGATAAAATACATAAAAATATTATAATATTACAAATTTGTACGCTTTGGAAAAGCAGTGCAAAGGTAATAAAATTATCGCAAAGAGTATTACCAAAAGCAAAAAAATGTGGAATATAAAAATATTTCGCCCGCAATTTCACTGTGACGGCATAGCTTCCACAAACATTCAATACGGAAGCACAATGCCTGTATGCACTCACGTAAATCTTTCAATGTCTCCATTCTGAATTTATGGTCACCGGATTTTATAATACATCAATTACGCTCTCACTCAAGTACAAGGCCGTTGTACCGGCAGTACAAGGCCGTTGTACCAACAGTACAACAGCGCTGAACCGGCAGTACAACGGCCTTGTACCTACTTCACGACAAAGGTGCAGACCTGAAATCGCATTTATAGACTGATTTCATATCCGAGCAACAGCAACACCTCAATAATACGTTTCGTGTATACTGGTATGCATAAGATGTGCTTTTTCGACAGACATTATACACAATATCATTTCTGACATAACAAGATTCCTGTCATAAATAAAATCAAGAAGTATACAATTGTTGTTTCCAAATACATGATATACCTTATTTATTTTAATTTCAGAAACCCGCATCACATAAGATTATAAAGGGTATAATATGTCAGATTTATCATAATATTACCAATTGCTTGTTTTGCTGTATGGCCTCCTTGATAGGATTCAGACAATGCCACAAACACGATTATTATACATAAAAAACGTTAACAACAAAAGATATTTAATACGATTTTTTCTTTTATTAAAAATATTTATTGTACCTTTGCACCGCATTAAAAACAATGCATATTCAATGCTGGTGCCATAGCTCAGTTGGTAGAGCAAAGGACTGAAAATCCTTGTGTCCCCGGTTCGATTCCTGGTGGCACCACTCCTCCTTTCATTAGCCCTGTTAGCGCAAGCTGCAGGGTTTTCTTTTTTTATCAACATCTGTCTTTATACATCGGCACTCACGGCCTGACGGGAACCTTTGCCGGCATTTTATTCTTGCTTGCATATATTCGTATTCTGTAAATATATAATATGGTATTCAATAAGGTTTCAGCATATAGAAAACCATGTGAGACAAAAAGAAAAGTTTCGAACCGGATTTTTGCATATCTTTGCCCCATCTATATAACAAACATCCAATGTACCCGCTATATTAAATGAAAATAAACCAAACCTAAAAACAACATAAACAAAATGAAAACGAAGCTACTTTTGCTTATCATGCTGTTGCCAGCATGTATTACCAAAGGCAATACATTTCGTATAGATAATGCCGTTATATGCCATGACAAGAACGAACCTATGGCTGTGATAAAAGCCATTGCCGGACTACAGGATGACATAGAGCGAGTGACAGGGAAAAAGCCAACGACGACCACCGGCAAACACAAAGGTGCAAAAGTAATTGTAGGAACCTATGGCGTGAGCCGCCAGATAACATCGCTGATAAAATCAGGAGTGCTTAAGGAAGAAGATCTGAAAAACAAGTGGGAGAGCTATGTAATCACCGTAACCAATGACAATAATCCGTGTCTCGTCATAGCCGGAAGCGACAAACGCGGCACAGCCTACGGCATATATGAAGTGTCGAGACAAATTGGCGTGTCACCATGGTATTGGTGGGCCGACGTGCCTGTTGCGCATAAGGAAACGGCAACGGTAGACTTCGGTTACCACACATCAGGTGAACCCTCGGTGAAATATCGCGGAATATTCATCAACGACGAAGACTGGGGACTTAAACCATGGTCAGCCACGAATTACGAAAAAGAACTGAAAGACATCGGACCCCGCACCTATGCCAAAGTGTGCGAACTGATAATCCGGTTGAAAGGCAACATGCTTGCCCCTGCAATGCACTCGTGCACAGGCGCATTCTACTCGCATCCGGAAAGCAAACTGGTAGCCGACTCTTTCGGAGTTATGATAACCACGTCACACTGCGAGCCTCTTCTGCTTAACAATGCCGCGAAGAGCGAATGGGACTCGAAACGTGACGGAGAATGGAACTACAAGACCAACAAGGCTACCATAGCAGGCAAATGGGAAGCACGCCTCGGTGAAGCGGCACAGTTTGACAATATATATACACTGGCCATGCGCGGAGTGCACGACGAAGGCATGCGCGGCAATCTTCCAATAGACGAGCGGGTGTCGATAATCCAGCAGGTTACGGCCGACCAACGCGAAATGATAAGCCGACACACTGGAAAAACGATTACGGAAGTACCGCAGATATTCGTTCCCTACAAGGAGACAATGGACATATACGAACACGGACTGCGCGTGCCAGAAGACGTAACACTGGTATGGGTTGACGACAATTACGGATACATGAAACGTGTGTCCGATGAAAACGAGCGGAAACGCAGCGGCCGAGCAGGTGTCTACTATCATCTGTCATATCTTGGAGCCCCACACGACTATCTGTGGCTGAACACCACCGCCCCCGTACTGATGTATGAGGAGTTGAAGAAATCGTATGATACAGGTGCCGACAGATACTGGCTGCTGAATGTAGGCGACATAAAACCGATGGAGATTGGCATACAGACGTTCATGGACATGGCATGGAATTTCGATGCTTTCGACATCGCCAGCGTAAACAACCATCAGGCCGAAATGCTCGCCGGAATATTCGGCAACATATATAAAGACGAGTTTCAGCACATCCTTGACGAATACTACAGATTGGCATGGAGCCGCAAACCGGAGTATATGGGATTCGAGTATGAATGGGACGACGACGAGCACACCGGATTGCGTGACACCGAGTTCTCTTTCGCCAATTACAACGATGCCCAACAGAGGTTGGCCGATTACCAAAACCTGGCAGACCGTGTAGAAGCCATTGCACAGGCTCTACCCTCCGGCACAACCACAAGGGAATCGTTTTTCCAGTTGATACAATATCCGGTACAGGCCTCGTATCAAATGAACCGAAAGTTCCTCATGGCCCAGCTTAACCACGAACTGCACGCTGACGGACTGACAGCCGAGGCCAACTGGGCCGCACGTGAGACACAAATAGCCTACGACAGCATCAGCTCGCTGAACAAAAGATACAACACCATGCTCAACGGCAAATGGAAAGGCATGATGACCATACCTCCCGGATATACAGCACTGTATCATAAAAAGCCGGAGGTGACATATACAGACGTGGCCGGAGAGAAAGAGCCCTCAGGACTGTTGAAACCAAACAAGGCAAACAACGAATTGGAAAATTGCCATGTGGTAAATCTGGCCCAATATACAAACAAGACCGGCAAAGTAAACATCATAAAAGGTATCGGATACGACTGGCAGGTGGTTCAGGTAGGCCAACCCTGCGAAGCCCCTGTAGATATAGAATCATCGACAAAGGCTGCTGTGGAATACACATTCCCAAAAACCGACAAGGACTCAGTAGATGTAATCATCAGTACCGTTCCGTTCTGGCCGCTGCACGCCGGTCGTGGCAACGCACTGGGAGTATCTGTCGACGGAGGCGAGAAGCAGATATACAACAACAAATTTGCCGAATACTCACGCCGATGGAAAGACCAGGTAATGAGGAACGGCGCCGAGTGCCGCATGAGGTTTGCCATAGACAGAAACCGCGACAGACATACTTTGTCATTATTCATGGGCGATCCGGGGCAGATGATACAGCGCATCATAATAGATTGGGGAGGACTGAAAAAGACCTATGTAGGGGTCAGTCCGCAAAATCCTATTTAACACGAAAAAGGGAGCCGCCCAATCTCTTGAAGGCAGCTCCCTTTTGTCACGTTAAAGAGAGAGCACTACAAACCCGAAAATTCCTTTCCTCAACTTTAACTCTACTTTGCCACCTTGCCTTGCATGGTAATAAGTAGCGTGCGGCACTGATACTGTAGAGCGGGTACCGTCGTTAAATACCACTTCAAGACAATATTCATAGTATACACCGTCAGACACATATCGGTGCTTGCCCACACGGTGTGTCTTGCGGTGCGGCTCCATCGTCTTCTTCTCTACATAAACCTCCTCACTATACACACAACAACCGGGAAACGGCACGTAATAGTTAGCTATGACAAATAGCGATACCGACATCAATCCGGTGTAAATAGTATGCCACACCACCGTAAACCAGCCGCCGCTGTCGCAGTCGTCCACCCACGACCATCGCCGGCCCAACAGCGGCGACATTACCACCGCACCAATGCAAAACACAAAAACAAGCATCCAAACTGACATAACCGTCTTTTCGAAAAGCACATATGCAAGTGCACAAACAAACAATCCCGCTAATATCAGCGCAATCTCCATCTTATCTGAAAATCCTTTCTTCATAAAGGTTACTCTATAATTTCACATCCACAATATAAATCGAAGTCACTGAAACTTATTTCTATTGCCGATATACAGTTTATCGTATACAAAGGTAATCATTTAACTCAAATTACAATAATGCAAATGTCACCAAAACGCCCTGCATATCGCAGTTTCAATACAAGCCAAACAATTGTGTGAGAACAATAATGTTTACACAAAAGAGTGTTAAAATATTGATTATCAATAACGTGTAAAAAGTTGGTTTTGATACTTTTTCTATATTTTCTTTGGCCGGTTGGATAAATTTATGTAATTTTGCACCCGATAAATAACAGATGGCATTACAACGTCTCGTGGGGAGACGTGCCATGCATCCACGTTCTCGTAAAGCCAAACGGACATGATTAAACAGTTTTGAGACCAGTCCATGGTGATAGAACAGAAGATGATATATGACATAAACAGGAGTTTGACGCGAGCATTGATTGTGTTATCAATAGTCGTATCGGGGATGGCTGGCAGTATGCCCGAAACACCGGAAGGGATTTGGCAATACCTTAAGCGCAATAACATCCAAGCTCCATAAAACAAATTATAATGAGTAAAACAGCAAAGATTGTATGTTTAGGTTTATTATTCACAACAGTTCATTCCACGGCATTTGCCGGAAATAACGCGAATGAAGGTAAGGAATCTTTCGACTGGTCGCCGGTCATAGAAGCGATAATATCGGTTGAAAGCGACGGAAACCCAAACGCCGTAAGCGGCAATTCATGCGGAGCGATGCAGATTACCCCTATACTTGTAAAAGAGTGCAATCTCATACTGCAACGCAGAAAGATGAAGAAGAGATTTACGCTGCGCGACAGATTCAGTGTAGAAAAATCGAAAGAAATGTTTCTTATCATTCAATCATACCACAACCCTACAAACAATGTAGAGAAAGCCATCCGCTCATGGAACGGAGGTATGAGGTATAGTGTAAAGCGCACGCAGCGTTATTACAAAAAGGTGGTGAGCAGGATGAAGCAAGCCTAACGTTGAGTAGTCAAAAACAAAGAGGGTATCGGATTATTTAAAATTTGCTGCAACAAACTATACAATCGTCAACAAGATCAAGTGACGATATTGCAAGGTTCACGGTGATATAGCCATTACTGCCGAATGACAAACAGAGCCTGACGTAGTGAAAACAACACAAAGATACTGATAAAATCTTAAAAACAGCCTTTTGTTCAGACTTTAGCGTTATTTTTGCAGTATATTTAATCAATTACGAAATCAAAAAATTACAAATTATGACAACAGGCATTATCATTCTTATCGTTGTAGCAATCCTCGTGCTTTGGTGCGTTGGTATATACAACAATCTTGTGAAACTGAGAAACAACCGCGAAAACGCATTCGCCAACATTGACGTCCAGCTGAAACAGCGCCATGACCTTATTCCGCAGCTCGTAGCCACGGTCAAAGGCTATGCCTCGCATGAGAAAGAACTCCTCACACGTGTCACCGAGGCCCGCTCGGCAGCAATGGGTGCCACATCCATCAACGACAAGATACAAGCCGAAAATATGTTGAGCAGCGCCCTGTCCGGACTGAAAGTCTCACTCGAGGCATATCCCGACCTGAAAGCCAATCAGAACTTCCTGCAACTGCAAGGCGAGATATCCGACATAGAAAATAAGTTGGCCGCTTCACGCCGTTTCTTCAATTCGACGACTAAAGAACTCAACAATGCCGTACAGACTTTCCCGTCAAATATATTTGCAGGCATGTTCGGATTCCACCGAGAGCCCATGTTCGAAATACCGCAGGCAGACAGAGCCGCGATGGACAAAGCACCCGAAATCAACTTCTAAGCGATATTATATAAGTTCTGATCGTAGATTATGAAATACGTAGGAATGCATACCCAGGTAAGACGCAACAACATGATGAGCATTGTGCTGTTGCTACTGTTCCCATTGATTATACTGGGAACGATTTGGGTTTTTCTCGCGCTTGTAAATTATTTCGGTACATATTATTATGACGCACACGGCAATATGGTCAACGTATTCAATGCCGACATTGTCAACGGATACTTCCTTAGTGCCGTCCCATGGGTAGCGGGCGGAGTAATCATATGGTTTCTCATAGCCTATTTCTCTAACACATCGATGATTAGGCAGGCGACAGGAGCCCAACCGCTCGCAAGGCGAGACAACCCCAGAGTATATAATATTGTGGAGAATCTTTGCATGACATGTGGCATGGACATGCCGCAAATCAACATCATCGATGACCCGCAGCTAAATGCTTTTGCCAGCGGCATAGACCGTGGCAGCTATACCGTGACCGTGACAACGGGACTGCTACGACTACTCAACGACGATGAACTGACCGGCGTATTGGCTCATGAGCTCACACACATACGTAACCGCGATACCCGTCTGCTCATCGTCAGCATCATCTTCGTTGGTATCATCTCGGCCATAATGAGCATGGTTGTCAACATGATGTATCATGCCATGTGGTTTGGCAGCAACAGCCGCAACGAAGAAAAAGGAGGCGGACTATCGATACTGGCGATTATGCTTATAGGAGCCTTATGCAGTGGTGTTGCGTATTTCTTTACACTTCTCACCCGCTTTGCCATATCGCGCAAACGCGAGTACATGGCTGACGCAGGAGGTGCTGAACTATGCGGCAACCCTCTTGCACTGGCATCGGCTCTGCGTAAAATTTCGGGCAATCCCGGCCTCGGACATATCGGCCGCGACGATATAGCACAGATGTATATCATACATCCCAAAAATATGGCGCAAGGAGTGATGAGCTTTGCCAACTCACTTTTCAGTACTCATCCCAGCACAGAAAGCAGAATAAAGATACTGGAACAGTTCTGAACCAACCGCATGAAGATACATAATTGTATCAAAACCACTATAGCATTAGAGACGTGCCGGAAGCACATACTTTTCAGTGCTTTCGACACGTTATATTTATTATGTGTTGCTATAAAATACCACGATAACTATCCAACGACATTTCCGCTGAATAGTTATTTGTTTGACAATACAAGTGTAAAAAACGTTAAAATTATAAAAAGTACATATCATTAATCAAATAATTAGGTAATTTTGCACCGCCTCAGAAACTAATTATAGACATTTAATTCAGCAATATTTTTACACATAAAAAATCATAACAACATGCAAACAAAATTTTTACTAACAAAAAATTGGGCACTCAACATCCTAATGCTCATTATGTTTTCATTTATGGGCATCGGACAGGCCATAGCCGATGTTGTGGGTTCGGGATCAAAAGAAGATCCGTACGTGCTTGAAAACGGCACAACACTGACATTGAAAGCATACCAGTCTTTCTATGCCAAATTCACGGCCCCGGCTGACGGGATCTTCTCATTATATACAAAAGACAGCTATGCCCTATATACCGACGAGAGTTTCAGTCAGATTGACGAGTCGGCAAACATTACATTCAACGGAAGCTACAGTGAGACGGCATACTACTTTAACTGTAAAGCAGGTGTTACCTATTATATAGGAAACAGTTTTGTAATGGTCGGAGGTACGGTTACAGCCAAATTCAACACAGAGGCTGAACCATTGGTTCTGCGTGAAATATCACCTGAGGCCGGTTCTGTTTTCAATGCAGGCAAAGGAAGCGTAGAACTGACATTCAACCAAAAAGTCCAAATAGCTTCTGTTACTGTCAATGCTGGCACATCCTCAAAGACAATGTCAGCCAATGTAAATGGAGTATATGTATCTGTAGACGTAAAAGACTGGCTGAACCAAATGTATGATGAAGGTAAGGTCAAAGAAGGAAATGAGATCAGCTTCAAGTTCAAAGGCGTGGCCCCAACCATTTCTCCAAGCAAATTATACAACGGCAATGGAGAGTTGGACATTACATACACAGCAGGCAAGAAACCCCTGCAACTTGTAAGCAGTACCAACACCCCAATGAGCACTCCTGCCGTAACCACATTCAAGTCATTCTATACATCCGATGACAACCAAGGCATCGTAACACTGGAATTCAGTGACGAAGTGAACTTTTCGGAAGGCAACAAACCAACCGCAACCCTTACATATGGAAATATGGACCAAGATGCCGACGGCGAATACTACACAGAATCACTCCCCATACTTCCACTTGGAAGCAACATTTTAATGGTTAATCTCAAGGACAAGCTGCGCCGTGCACAGGACATGGTGACTTCCGGCACTGTTTACGACGGAATAACACTATCCATATCACACGTAAAGGATATGGACGGAAACTATGCCTATGGCTCGGGCTCCGGTGTACTCGGATCGTTCGCATTCAACTACAAACTATCTGAAATAAACTATACCGTTGATACAGACTGGGCACTACTTGACGCAACCGGCAATCCGACAAACAAAGACGTCATAGATTCAGACACCAAAAGCATAGAACTATGGATGAGCGAAAACGACGGTCAGATAACATTCAACGGAGTAGAATTCAAATATACCGAAAGCGGTACTGAAAAGGTCAAGACAATGACCCTCAGCGAGATTAAAGTTGACAACAATGGAAACGAAACAACAATAACAATCCCCGTTCCCAACATCGCAGCCGATGCCGGTAGCGACATCGCCATATCTCTCAAAGACGTGGAACGCCCCGACGGTATTACCACCAGTATCGATCCGGCCGCACTAAGCTATTTCACAAAAACATTCACAACAACAGGCATAACTGAAAGCAAATTCGACATTACAAGTGCCATATGGATGTATGAAGAGAATGAAGGCAATATTGTCGAAGTCAATATGATAAACGGTAATATCGGTGTACTGACAAGAGGCAGCAAATCTGTAATCAAAACCAACAAAGACAATGAGATTGGTTATGTAGAATGGGAAATCAGAGGCGTTGACAATCCTGATATGGAATATATCAGAGCTGGATATGTAGATACAACCATGACAGGCAAGTTGGTAGACGGCTTTACCATAGAATGGAGAGGAGAAGGCTTGACAGCCGGCAAAGACTACACTTTCACGCTTCAGGCATGGAAGAATGAAGCCGACAAAAACAGTGGTGCCGAGCCTAATGTAGGTGAAGCAATGTTCATCATACACGGTACAAAACAAGCCTACATTTACAGCGATGTTGTGATGAAGACTGATATAAGCCAGCCTATCAGACTTGCTTCTGCCAATGACAATTACCGTACCATCGAGTTCAGCGCTCCTGTAACGTTAAATGCCGTGGTAAACCTTGGCATGGGGACATCGGCAGATTGCACCGTTGAACCCTCGGCCGACCGTACTGCATGGACAGTCACAATACCTGAATATGTAATGTCACAATATGGAGAGTTCAGCGTGAATGTCTTTGCAAAAGATGACGAAGGGCGTGCAGTAAACAAGACTGAGAACGGACTGGGTATAATAATGGGGACAGAAGACAATACGTGGTTCCAGATTGATTTTGTCAGTGAGAGCCTTGCCCCGGACTTTACAGTAACACCGGCAAACGAATCAGTGCTCGAGAGTCTCAGCACCGTCACTTTCGGTTATGAAGGCAGTATCAGCATCAACTGGAACAACAGTGAGAAAATCACCATATATAACAGAACAACACGTGAGAAGATAGCAGAGTTCAGCGGTGATGACGTCGTGTTGGATGAAGATCCGGATGACTATTGGGCTCCAATACTCTCATGCCACATCACACTTCCCGAGCCTGTCACTGCTATTGGAGTCTACGATGTAAATGTTCCTGCCGGTTTCTTCGTTCTTGGTGAGCAGTTCGACAGTAACTTAAGTAAGGCAACAAGCATAGTATACGAAATAAAGGAACCGGTTGAGCCGTTCGGAATAGAAATAAGCCCTACTGCCGGATTGGTAAGCGAGATTCCGTCAAAACTCATAGTAACGGTAACGGACAGAAGCAGTTGTAACTTTACTGCCAACCCCACATTGACCGACAATACCGGTAACAGCTATCCCGTACACAACGATTTCGACTGGGGTATCCCGGAAATGAACAAGTTCGTCATCATTCTTGACAACGGAGCCATCACGGCTGACGGAATATACACACTCACTATTCCTGCCGGCTCGATTATAGGTGACGACGAGACAGACCTCAACAAGGAAGACTTTGTATTCATATATACAATCAATCTGGCCGGAATCACAGAACTCGTCAACAATGAGGGCGGAAAGGTTGACGTATACACTCTCAAAGGAACATTGTTGATGAAAGACGCCGATGCATCAGCAGTAAACAAGCTGGCAAAAGGCATGTACATAATCAATGGTAAAAAAGTGTTCATAAGATAAGACCTAAATTGTCACAATGACATCCGACAACGGCTCACATTTTCGTGTGAGCCATTGTCGGTTAAATGAAATACCAACTAAAAAGAAGAAACAATGAGAAAAAACAAGCTGAAAACATTTCTTTTGGCTGTCATTGGAATCTCATCATTCGCCTGCGTAACATTACATGCACAGAATGTGACAGAGCCCAAAATGACTCTTTACGATTTTAAAGACCAGTCTATGATCTACTCATTGTCCGACAACGGACAATGGGCTGTATCTTACGGAACAAGCCCTACAGACGCCTCGCGCTACACCAACGCCCGACGTACAAACGTTAAGACTAAAGAGTCTGACATACTTGGACTCGACGGTGACGAGACCATCCCGCTGCAATGCCAGGCCAATGATGTGGCCGACGATGGCACTGTCGTAGGAGCATATCATGACCAACCCGCCATATGGACCAAGGCCGGTGGTTGGAAATATCTGCCTATACCTAAAGGATGGACAACAGGTTTTGCCTCCGCCGTAACACCCGACGGACATTATGCCGTCGGCCGTATGTTCAGTTACTCCGGCAATGCGGAAAACTATGGAGAATATCCCATGCTTTGGGACCTCACCACAATGCAGATCACCGAGACTCCCGGGTACCCCACTGTCGGTTCCGCCGGTGAAAAAGCAAGAATGATACGTTACGACGCCATATCTTCCGACAGCCGCTACATAACCGGTATTGTAGACTTCAGCTACACATGGAATACTCTGCATTTCATTTACGACCGTCAGAATGAAAGCTACACAACGATGGGCTTCAACACAGACGGTACACCGTGGACTGAAGGACTGCTTGGCGTAGAAGGCACACTAAGTCCTAACGGCAAATGGTTTGGCGGTACAGCATTTATCCAAAATGCCACCAATCCCAACGATGAATATTCCGTACCATGCCGTTACAATATGGAAACGAACGAATTTGAAATGTTCAATGAATTGGAGGCCAGAGATTATGGAAGTATCACTATAGACAATACAGGAACCATATATTCCGCCACCCCGAGCAGCACTCCCATACGTTCCGTATATATACGTGCCGGCAAGTTCTGGTATGCGCTCGATGAACTTATGAGCCAGAGTTACGGTATCGACTTCTATGGCAAAACCGGTCTCGACAACACTGGTACCATAATGAGTGTATCGGCCGACGGCAAAGTAATAACAGCCTTTCCGGACCCTTACAAAAGTTACATTCTTGAACTTGACGAGACACTAACCGATGCAGCAGGAAGAGTAAACCTGCTCAACAACTACACTGTCACCCCGGCCAACGGAGCTTCATTCTCACAGATGAAGGATGTAAGCATAAAATTTTCCCGTGACATAAAGATTCTTGGCAAAACAAGTGACATCAAGTTCACTGATGACAGCGGAGCCTCTGTAGGGCGAATAATAACATTCGCTGTCTCACCGTCATCATCAAAGACAGCCCGCATAGCTTTCCGCACCCTCAATCTCACAGCAGGAAAGAAATATACTCTCACGATACCAGCCGGAACAATAGCTCTGAGTGCAGACGAGACACGCCTCAACGATGAGATAGTAATTACATATACAGGCCGTGGTACAGAGCCTGTGAAAGTAGTCACTGCCGTTCCTGAATCCGGCAGCGCCCTGTCACAACTCAACGTGACTACAAATCCGATACTCCTTACGTTCGATACCAACATATCGTTGACCGAAAATGCTGCGGCCACCCTCTACCGTGACGGCAGCGATGACATCGTTTCACCGCTTAGTGTGGCCGTAAAGGACAACCAGATGCTCATATATCCCGAGACAACACAGTATCTCTATCTCAATACCAACTACAAAGTCGTACTCAACGCCGGTTCCGTGACCGATGTCAACGGCGGCAATGCCAATGAACGCTACGAAATAATGTACGAAGGCATTTATGAGCGCATCGTAGTAGCAGACGACACGTTGATATACAAGGAAGATTTCGCAAACGGAGTCGGGGGTATGATGCTTTACGACGGGGACGGAAACATACCCAATGAAGAAATGAAAGACTACGATTTCTATTACAACAATACACCTCAACCTTGGGTTCCCGTACGCGAAAGCAGGGAGTCAGACGATTACTCAGCTGCCTCCACATCCGCATACAGCCCTGCCGGAAAGTCCGACGACTGGATGGTCACTCCCCAGATATACATCCCCGATGCCAAATGCCGACTCGAATTCAACGGCCAAGGCTTCCGCAAGTACAAGCAAGACAAACTTAAGGTTATCGTCTACGCAAGCGACAAAGTGCTCAACTATTTCTCAAAGGACAATGCCGATGAGTTCCGTGCCGATGGCAATGTTATAATGGACGAGATTCTTTCCCCGGGCAATAGCGAAGACAACCTGTCAAATGAATGGACCACATATTCATTCAAACTTGACAAGTATGCAGGCAAAAATATCTACGTGGCCTTCATCAACGAAAACGAGGACCAAAGCATCGTATTCGTTGACAACATCAAAGTTGTCCGCGACAACGGATTCCTCACCGCACTGACATCAGCAACAACCGTAGTCGGCCAAAACAGCCATAAGATAGAAGGCCGTGTGACGGCCAATTCCGAGACCGAAACATACACCACGGCTAATATAAAGTTGCTCGATTCTGAAAAGAATGTTGTCGACGAGATATCCGAGAACGGCCTGTCACTGAAGAAAGGTGACCGTTACGATTTCGCGTTTGCCAAAAACCTACCCCTCACCATTGGTGAGATCAACGTTTTCTACATCCGCGTACAACTCGACGAAAAATTTGACACCATCAGCTATGCTATCAAAGACCTTGCATTCCAACCGACAAAACGCGTAATAGTGGAAGAAATGACCGGTCAGGATTGTGGCAACTGCCCCCGCGGACACCTTGCATGGGAGAACTTGGAACGTGTCTATGGCGATCGTGTCATCCTTGCCGGCTACCACGTATACACAGGCGACATATATGAAAGCGGTATGTCTTCATATGTCAACCAGTTCTTAGGATTGGCAGGAGCACCGTCGGCCAAGGTACAACGCGGTGAAACAATAGGTTCACCCACATACGCCAGCATCACGGCAGGACGTACATCCTACAGCTTTACATCACCGCTTGGCGACTGTTGGTTTGACCTCGTACAGAAAGAGTTCGACACCGATGCCGATGCCAACCTTGACGTCATTGCATACTTCGACGAGGCCACTCAAAAGGTAAAGGCAACAGCCTCAGCCAAATTTGCAATGAACATCAGCAAACAGAATATCGGTCTGTTTATCATCGTGACAGAGGATGGCCTGCCTGGTTTCCAACATAATTATCACTACAACGACGATGCCGACGGCCTTGGAGAATGGGGCAAGGGCGGCACGCTCGGCCAAGAGTATGTTGTATATACGCATAACGATGTGGCACGTGCACAGGTTGGTTCATACTATGGCACAACTGGCTACATTCCGTCAACCATTGCCAGCAACGAGACTTACACTGCCAACATTGAATTTGCCAAACCAGCAGTCAATGAGATTTACAACAGCAATGTAATCTGCATGATGATCAATGCCAATACCGGCGCAGTAATCAATGTGGCCAAGTCCAAGATTGCCAAAGCCTCAGGTATAGAAGGCATAACAACCTCCGGTACGGATGCCACAGAAAAGATACGTTACAACGCTGCCGGACAGATTATCACAGCTCCTGTCAAAGGCCTCAACATCATACGTATGGGCGATGGCAGCATACGCAAGGTGGTAGTGAAATAATATTTCCCATCTGCCGACAAGCATATAAAAAAATGACTCCGGATATTTCGGAGTCATTTTTTTATATGCTTGTCGGCAGATGGTCAGTTTATCATACTATTTCAACACAGGCTTCAATTCGTCCGGCGAATCCTTGGTAAACATAATCACCGCCGGTGCCTGCTTCTCAAACAAATCCGTTATTATCCGTGAGTCCAGTGTCAACGTCGGGCGGAAGTCTTCTCCCGACATATATTCCACTATCGCACGACGCATGCAGCGGGCCACCACTCTACGGTCAAGGTCATTGCTGATGTCCATTGTCGTCATCAGCAGACGACCACCCAGCACATTAGCTTCTATCATCATTCCCAACTTTCGACTCACGTGCCATGTGTCAATAGGCTGCACGGGCGGTTGATAACCGAAGGGGAACTCACGCAGATTCATGACCTGAGCCTTGTTCACCAATTCCCACCAGTTGATATTGGTCCAGTTGTCCGTAGGGAAGTTCTTGAACAGCGGATGACGGGTATCAATCGTGGCACCCGTAGTATGCGGCGGACGCATCTTAAACCAGCTCGTGTTCCAGAATACAGGCAGATAAGTCTGCTTCACATCGCTGCCCATACGCACCTTTCCCGCAGCCAAGATGAGCACCCGCCCACCCTTCTTCAACACCTCCACAGCCTTGTCATCAAGCGTGTCTGTAATGTGTATGCCGTCGGTCGCGGGCATTTCCACCTTGGCGGGATACACCCAAAAGTCCCAGCAGTTCTCGGCTTTTGGTCCGTTGCCGCCCTTCACCGTTACGGTGAGCATGAGTTTTGAGGGAGCCGTGAGTGCAGCGAGATCAAAATGAACGGCGCCAAGTTCATTGTTCTTGCCCACAGGTATGTCACCACCGGCAAGCACTCCGCCGGCAATTCGCTTTCCGTCCATCGTGATGGAATATTCGGCCTTTGTGCCGCGCAGTGTCTCACGATAGGCATTGTACAGCTCTACCGGCACATCGAGTATCTCGTCGTTGGTATACACAAACTTGGGGAAGCGTGCCAACGGTACCACGGGAGCACAGAAGCGTCTCCACTCCTCAGCCGTACAATAGCCCTTATCGCGCCAGAACACGTTGAGCACACCGACAAGCGCCGTGCCCTGACCGCTGTAATCGTTGAGCCCGAGCAACTGGAAGCCCGCATAGTCGCGTGTTCGTAGGTTGCGCTCTATCTCATATTTGTACGCCAAAGTCTGCAAACGGCCGCTCGCCATGAGGAATTTCTCCGCCTGGGAAGCCATTCCGCCGTCGCGCAGCAGGTCACGGAATATCTCGAAATTGCCTGCACGATATGCTCCGGTGTACTGTTCTATCTCGCGGAAATCGGGAAAAGCGCACCACTGTCCCTGCTCGTGGGCCAATATGGGCGTGTCGTTCACGTCGTCATTGCTTTTCGGCTTGAAGTTGCGCGGCTGCAACAGCTGGTCATAATAGTCATCCGCAGACTGCGGTGCACGCCGATCCCAGTCAAGTCCACGCGCTCCACCCTTGACATGATACTCACTTCCGCTGTCCCATGCCCAGCCGCCGCCCACCGAAGCACCGCAATACACACGGCGGCGGTCGCCCGTCTTCTGCCAGTCGGCCACAAAACGGTTAGTCCACTTCACCCAGTCGCCCGCCGGCTCGTTGCCTGCCGCCAGCATGCAGAACGACGGATGGTTGCCATATTCGCGCACCATACGCTGCGTCTCCTCCATCAGATAGCGGTCGATGGTCATTCCTCGTCCCAGCCTCACGCCGTGGTTGGGCCAAGACGGCCCCTCGGGCTGCAGATAGAATCCCACCTTGTCGGCCGCCGCAAAAGCAGCCTCTGGCGGACAGTAGGAGTGGAATCTCATCATGTTAAGACCGTACTCCTTGCACTTGCGGAATATCCTCAGCCATGACTCTTCGTCGGTGGGCGGATAGCCCGTCAGCGGAAAACAGCAGTTGCCCACCGTGCCGCGCATCCATATCTTGCGTCCGTTCATGTAGAATTGGCGTCCGCTTATGCTTATCTCGCGCATACCGAACGTTGTCGACACAGTGTCGCCGTCCATCACCGTCTGCAGCGTGTAGAGATTAGGCTCGAACTCGTCCCACAGCTTCACATCGTCGCCCATCGGTATCACCACCGTAGCAGTGTCGCCGGCAAGTTTCACGCGCTTCACGCGACGTCCGTCAAGCAGGAAATCCACCGGCTTACCCTTGCCGCGTCCCGTCAGCGCCACCTGCACGCGTATGCTCTTGTCACCGATGTTGGGGAACACCTGCACGTTGCCGATGTGCCGAACGGGACGGGCCACAAGTTCCATGCGGCCCACAATACCGTTCCAACATCCCTGCGTCTGGTCGGTCACGCTGTGCGAGTCCTGCCCAACACACACGTTCTCTATACCATTATATATACGTATGGCAATCTCGTTGCTGCCACCGAAGTCGATATACGGCGTGATGTCAAACTCATGTGGCACGCTCAGCGACGAGTCGCGGCCCGCTACCTTGCCGTTGACGTAAACAGTGGTCTCTATGTGCGGGCGCTCCAGATGCAGTGTCACGCTGCGTCCGCGCCAGCCGCGGGGCACGTCTACCGTACGGCGATACCATGCCGTGCCCACATAATGCTTCGACGGAGTGAGAAAGAACGGAAATTTCATCTGCCCCTCCACACGATATTTCTCCATGGCGGGGTTGAAAAAGTACGACGAATCGTACAGACTGCTTACCCACTTCGTGCGCACCGTCACATCGTTGCCCTTGCCGTTGGTGAGCATCGAGCCGGGCAGCGTAATTTTGTCACCATACTCCTGCTTGTCGCCCATGTTGAAATCCCACTCACCCGACAGACTGACAGTCTGTCCGTATGCTGCCGCACCAACCATGGCGGGCAGCATCATAGTCAGTATTCTCTTTCTCATTACCATATGTTTTCTGCCTTTATACTCATCACTTCCTCACCTTCCTTGTCCACTTTTGCCTCGCGCGGGAAGTACACCGGCATGTTCTTCTGAAGCGGAAGCACACGCATCTCCAGGCGACGGCAGCCCTCGGACAGACGCCACAGGCCGTAGAGGAACGGCCGGCCGTTGTAGAAGTTGTCGGCCACCAGCCGTCCGTCGGCATACAATCGGGCCACATCGCCGCGATACTCTATGTTGAGCATGCGTCCGTCGCGCTCGGCCGGTATGTCTATGGCGTACACGGCGGCGTTGTCAAAGTCGGCATCGGTGGGCTCTTCGGCCACCTTCTGCACGCCTATTGTTATCTCGCGCAGCGGCCCGGCCTCCTTTTCCTTCCTGTATGTCACGTTCTGCGGTGCCGGTGCGGAGGGCTCCTCGTCAAGGAACAGGCGGCCGGCAGTCTCAGAGTCGAGCAGATAGATATTGCCGTAGACGGGACGTTGCAGTCCTCGGGCTTTGACATTGCGAAGCACGCGGCCGTCAACGCATATTTCCGTAGGCACGCCCGGTATCTGCTCCATATATATCTTGCCGTCGCGGCGGGCCAAAAGCTGCGCCGTGGCGTAACGTATGCCGTCGATGTTGACGGGGAAGATGCAGGCCGTACCGGCCGGGATGGTCATCGGGCGCTTGGGGAACTTCACACCGCACACGTCGAACTGCACACCGCTCTTGGCTGTGAGGTTCTGCAGGCGCTCGTAGTTGTTGACAAAAACGAAACCGCTGTCACCCAGCGAGCGGTACGCCCATCGCAACTGCGAGTCGTCGCCCTTCCTGATATCCTGCGGTGCGGGAAACGAGGCATCCATCGGAGCCAGAGTCTCGGCATAGTCGTTCATGAAGAGGTGCAGCTTGCGCAGAGTGTAATAGTGTGGATAACGCTGACCGAACTCGCCCAGCGGAGCCTGAAAGTCGTAGGTCTTCACGGGAAGATCGTTGTGGTTGGTGCCCGGTGTGCGTTGGTTCTCGTTGAGATAGCCGATACCCTCGGGATTAGTTCCGCCATGATACATGTAGTAGCCCAGCAGGTTGCTGCCGCTGCCCAATTTGACAATGGCCAGCGAATAGGCATCTTCGGGATAGATATAAGGACGGCGGTGATAAGAAGTCATCATTCCTCCACCCAGTTCGCAAGTGAAGTAAGGATACTGCTCGTCGCCCTTGGTGAGCCGCTCGCGCTGTTCGCCGAGCTGCTCGGTGGCGATGGCGGTGCTACTGCGGAACGCCTTGAAATTGAAAGCCTTGTAGTAGTTGCCGGACGTTTCTTTGGTCGAACGGTCCCAAAATCCGTCGGCATAGTCTCCATAGAGCGGCAGCATCTCGCCGAAAGGCACAGGACGGTTCAGCTCGGGCCATCCGGTGCGGGTATAGAACGGCAGGTCGTAGCCTATGGGCTGTGCCATACGCTTCAGCGCCATCAGGTAGTTGCCATTGCGCTGCTCGTTGTCAAACTGCACGGCAATGACCGGTCCGCCGTCTTTCCACTGCAGGCCCTGCACCTGAGCGAATATCTGGCGGTAGAGCGCGGCCGTGTATTTCATGAAAACGGCGTTGTTGTCGCGCGTCTTGCAGCCCTTTGTAAACACCCAGTCAGGTATGCCGCCGCAACGCGCCTCACCGTGACAGAACGGCCCTATTCGCAGCACCACAGGCATTTCAGCCGCGCGGCACACCTCGAGAAAGCGGCGCAGATCACGCTGTCCGCTCCAATTGAATATGCCCTCCTGCTCCTCCACATGATTCCAGAACACGTAGTTGGCCACGATGGTAACTCCGCCGTCCTTCATCTTCTTTACTTCCCTCTCCCACTCGTCCACGGGTATGCGCGAGTAGTGTATCTCGCCCATAACGGGCACCACTCTCCGGCCGTCGATTATCAGACTGCGCGAGTCCCAACGCACATCGGGAACCTGCGCCTTCACCGTCGTCGTGCTGAGCATGGCTGCACAGGCGATGGTCATAATTCTCGTAAGTTTCATTTTGTTTGTTTCTTTAAGTAGTTATATTGTTATCAGTAATATGCGGTTATTCTTTGCAAAGATACACATAAAAACCACATTATAAGATGGATAAACACACAAAATTAGATGGATATTTCTTTTGTCGGGGACGGACGGTACGTTCATATCAGGCAGTGGGAATGGCGCAACACGAAAAAGAATCTTTGATAATACAAACTTTCAGCAAAAAAATAAAACAAAAGAGGATTCCTTTGACATATTTATATGAAGTTGTTTAAACTAATTTGATTTGTGAAATTTTTTAAGAAAAATAACGATAAATGCAATGAAATTCCATCCTTTCCAGCTGGAAACGGTGGTGTCGAAGCGTGTCAGAACCGCTTTGAAACCATCCATCCATGCATTTGTTCTTTCTATTTTCCATCTTTCCCTATACATTTTCTCATCGAAAAGCCTTTTCTCTGTCTTTTCCCATCCGTTTCTTGGATTCGGGCAGACATTGGATATGATTCCATGAGAATCAAGGGCTCGTCTGAGTTCCTTGCCATCGAAGCCGGCATCGAGATCGCAGAAAAGACCATCCACCGGAATGTCGGAGGCCTTGAGCTGCCCGACAATCTCATCTATTCTGTTCTCTATATCATAGAGGTCGGCATGATTGCCGGACTGAGGTTCGGACATCTCCAACGGTATTCCCTGATTGTCGGTAAAAAAGAGGGCATTTGTCGTGCTTCTCTTCTTCCTTCCCTGATACTCAACCTTTTCACCGCCACGATATGCAGGAGTATGGGACCCGTCAATATGGGAAAGCGACAGATCAAGGCTCTTCTTCCCTTTGCTGAGAATCCTGGAATATACCGCCTGCCATTCATCATTAGTACTCCATTTGCGGTAATGATGGAAGACTGTGTTCCAGCTCGGAATCTCACCGCTGAAGAGATGGCCCATTGGAAGAAGCCGCCACTGGCAACCACTTTTCAACTTGTAGAGGATGGCGTTGACAATCTCCACAAGATCGAATTTGGTGATAAATCCCTTCTTTGCAACAGAAAGATGTGGCATAATTTCAGATTTTATTGTATCTTTGTCGAGTACAGCGTATTTTGTCATTGGTACGGTATATTAGAGTGTGGTAACTATAATATAGTGCGTACTTTGAGGAATGCGCTGTATTTTAATTATTTTACAGAATCATTAACATCTCAAAATAAGTTTAAACAACTTCATTTAATTAATGTTAAATCAAACCATAAAATCATGTTTTGTCAGTCAAACAAAACAGAAGCTAAGACAAAAGTGTTACCTTTGTAACGTCTACATACCGAAAGCCCCGATGGGCAGAGGTTGGGCAGACATATACATAATAAAAGGCGTATCTGACGCTTTGGTTTTGACGATTCGTGAACTTCGCAAACTCATCTGTCAGTCAAGAACAAAGCGACAAAGGACATCTCATGGGTGTATTGTATACAGCCCTCATTGGCTGTGTTTGCATTTTGCATTCGTTGCCAAGAATGGGTATTTATATACTTACACATAGTGGGGCTTTCGGCGTTGCTCGTTTCGACTGACAGGGCAATGCGAAAGCCTACGAATCGTGGAACGGGTAACAGACTGACTCCACGCTTTGAACCAGTATATGTTTTATAAGTATCTGTAAATCAAAAGAAACTTTATGGCATTAAGCGTAAATGATACCATAAAGTTCCCATTATCTGCAAAAAATCAATCTTGCGTTGTTTATATCAGAAGATGAATAGTTTGCTGCAAATTAGCGATTAACATCCAGTAACTCATCTTTTGCTGTTTCAATGGCTGTAAGTTTCAAATCCTCTTCACCCTCTAAATCGCTTAGAATTTTATCAGCAAGCCAAAGGGTGAGCATTTCCTTTTCATCCACTTTGAAGTATGTTGCCATTTGAATTACTTGACTTCTCTTTGCTCGCCTATCCCCACGTTCAATCTTGCTGAACATGGGGGTGTCTATTTCTAAGTATGCAGCCACTTGACGCTGCAATATCCCTTGTTCGTCTCTTAGAGACCTTATCTTGTTTCCTAATAACATATCCGTTTTATTCTTTGTCTAATATTACGATTTCCCAATAGCCTCCAAATCTACCACCTGTTCGTTTAATTTTGCCTAATTCACGAAGTTTACGTATTTGCTTCTCAACTCCTCGTGAAGACATATTCAATTGCATTGCGATTTCAGCGGCTGTTATATGTGGGTCTTGTTTTATAATATCTATAATCAAGTCCTTTGTTTCCGAACTTCTTTCCGAACTTTTCGTTTTTGTTTCCGAACCTCTTTCCGAACCAAGTATGTCTGTTTCCGAACTGTTGCTATTCGTTTCCGAACTTTCACGACATCCTTCATGAACAGGAATAGTAACCAAGAACGTCAAGCGGTCATCTGTAGTTTCAAAGATGGCACGTGGTGAACCATTCTCTGCTAACTTTGTTTGTATTGTTGGAACACCAGTTGAGCGACCCTCTGTAAGGTCAAGCTCTTTTAAGAAATCACCCAAACGACGGTTGCGATAGCGACGGCTTTTTAGCATATCGCCCTTTTCTATATCCTCCTTGGAGATACTTCTGTCAGGTCCAGGACAATTGAGTATAGAGATTCCGCTTGGTTCAATGGTAATCTCTATTGGTTCATGCTGCAAGAAATCTCTGTGATATACAGAGTTTACAACTGCTTCCTCAATAGCATCGTATGGATAGTTCCAAAAACGTTCTGCCTCCTGCCTACCGGAAATCTTACGCACATGCTCTTTGAGTACATTGCTCTTGATGTAATCCATTGTCTGTTTTATCATCTGCGGAACACTGCCTTTGAATGTAACTTCTGTGAAATTGTTTGGATCATTCTTCTTTCCGTTAGGGAATGTCACTACATCAATCTGAGTGTAAGGGAAGAACTTGCTTGGATTCTCGCAGAACATCATGGCTGCCACATTGCGAAGCAAACGGTTTTCTTTTGGTCCTGTGTACAGTTCCATTTGGTCAAGTATGGTGGAAAGCGGAGTCGTTATCACATCATCAGCCAGTTTGCTACCCACTTTGACAAGATAATCACGAAGAAGCACCAGAGAAATATCTTCCAACTGGATGTCGCTATTGCCTCGTTCATCAAAAGGCACACGATTAGCCAACTCTCGCAATTCAACGAGAACTTCACCTCTTGCCTCAATGCTACTTGTGCCACTACGGATATAAAAATATTCTTTCGTACCTTTTGCAGTTACATTTACAGGTACAGAATATGGACGGTAACTACCAGCTGGACACCAAATTACAATTACTTGTTTGCTGTCCACCTCTTCCACGGAGGTACGAGGCAAATAGTATGGAGCCATTTTGTTATTGTACGCAACCATCTCCTGCAATATGCCATCAATCTTTTCCAATGGAACTCCTTCTACAGGACGAATTGCCATTCCTGTCTTATCGTCAGTATCTACACCAACGATGATATATCCACCACCAAGGTCATCAAAGTCATTGGCAAAAGCACATATACTATGATAAATACTTCCCGGATTCCAACCTTTCTTAAACTCAATGCGGTTAGATTCAATCTTCTGCTTGTTAAGCAGGTCGTTTATGTTTATTGCGAGTGCCATTTTACTATATTAAGAACCACTTTATTATTCTTTGAAAACGTAGACGATTTCAATCTCTTGGAGTTATTAAATCTCTAAATTTTACGGAATAATCAGATGCAGTGCTATTATCTTCTATTATAGAAATATTCTCTTCATTTCTGAATTCTGCATTATTTGTCCAATTATATGAGCCTGTTATTACAATTTGGTTGTCTATAACACAAAATTTATTATGCATAATTCCTCCATGTTTTGATCTTATACGATACAGGGGAACTTCTTTTAAATTAACTCCATATTTATTATTGACCCCATCGTCATATATTGCAACTTTTACGTCCAATCCTTCTTGACGTTTCTCAATAAGTTTTTCTGCAATTAATTCATTGGTAAACCATGCCATAACAACAATTATAGAAACTCTTGCTTTATCTAATTCAGATAATATGTTGTTTTGAATATCTAAAAAATGAGCATTGATTTCTGCTTGTTTATTGTTATGATTATCTTTTTTGATATCGCCTAATAATATATATTGATTATCTTGATAAATAACATTGTATCCTTCTAACTTTATTTGGTCGTTAACGCAATCTATAATATCAGGATATTCTGATACAATTTGTACAATTATATCTCCAAGACAAGTGGTATTGTTGAACTTGGTAAACCGCGCTTTGATATATTCTACTTTAGAAGGCCTCTGTAAATTCCTTTTGCCAATGTCTGGTAAACCAATTTCATCATACACATCCTTTGCCCCATATTTATCAAATAGAGCAACCCATTCTTTGCCAGTCTTTAAATCTTTGATGTTTTTTGCTAATTCTTGAATAGCATATTCTGTAATATTCATTGTATTCTCTTTTATTTTCCTAAAAAGTCAAAATCTCCGTCAAAACCATCAGGCATATCTCCATACATACCATCCGTCATAGCATCCCAACTATCCTTCATGAAGTCGTAGCTATCGCCAAAATCGCCATCAAGACAATCTTCATTATCGGTATTATCATATAAATGGCAATCATCTGTAAACCAATATTTCTTCTCAAAGGGTTTATAAAATAGCTCAGACTCTTTTGGGGATATAATATCTACAAAAGATTTGTCAAAGATGGAACGTTGAGGCATTATCATTCTTGACAAACCTGATGCGGAATTGTCTATAGAAATAAGAAGAAATCCTCTTGATATATAATTGATTAACTTACTTTCTTCAATAGACTCGATAGCTGTTAAAGGTTTTTTTTCTGCATCGTTTATATCATACAACCTTACTCCGCACAGATTATTGTCATATTCATAAATACCAAAGACATACCCTTCTATAGGTGTAGTCAAAATACAATTTCCCTCATCTATAGGGTCTATTATTATCTTTTCTGTTAACTCCCCTTCTTTGTTTATTGCAAATTTTGATAATCCTACACCCCTTCCAATTTCATAAACATCCATGAAGAAAAATAAATCATTTGATATAACATGAATTTTATTATGCTCATAAGATATAGAACCATCTTCTAACCTAATCGCAACTTGATAATTATCGTTATCACATATCATGAGATTATGTGAGAAACAAGGACGATTAATAGAAAAAAGTTCCAGTGGCATATTCCAATAGTTCACGACCCTCCCTTTTTCCTCCTTTCTCGTAATTGTACCGATAAAACCTTCATTAAAAACTTTTCTCCTACCTTGTTTGTCTTTGACAATAGACGTAAGATTGTTGTCAAGTATTAACCATCGACTATTTCCTTTTTCAAAATGAAACGAATAGTAAAATATGGAATTACCATATTCATCATAATCTTCACAATCTGTCTTCCATTGTCCTCCAAACCTAAACTGATATAATTTCCTATCATTGTCATAAGAAAAATCCGTAAAACCTCCCAAAATTAATTTTCCGTCAAAATTATACAGATCATATAATCCACTATACTCTGTCTCATGATAGCTACATCCATGCTGACCTTCTCCTAACATATGCCCATCACGCCCTGCAAGGATAAACAAGTTATAATAAAATTTAAAACAATCATAATGGGGAGTGATTAATATCTTTCCATTATTACTAAGGCATCCCCATGAAGCATACGAAATGGGGCTAAAAAAATTATTACAATCGCTTTCACAACCGCCATATCCGAAAAATATTATATTCTGATTGTCAGTTAGTTGCAAATGTTCATATAAAGTTGGAATGCATTCTTTTCCATGCTCATTCAATATGCCAAGACCTCCAGAAATAGAGTCTTGAACTATTAAATCTTTGAAATTGTCTGCAATTTTTTCAGAGTACTTGACAGGAATAAACTCATAACCATCTATTGTCATTACTCCCCAAGATTTATCAATGCGAACGTTAAAACAACCATCTTTTCTTAATTCTATTTCATCATATTTAAAAGGAATCGAGAAAAAGCCAGATAAAGAGATGAAACCATATTTACTTCCTAACTGGGTTAATATTTTATTTGAATTATACCATTCAAAATGTTTATCAAAATGGCCTAATGCAGATATTCTTTCCAATAAGTTTCCTTGACTGTCTGCTATGGAATAGAAACATTCAATTTCTCCATCTGATTTTTTTTCTTCTGTTTTTACCGAGAATAGTCGCTCAGAATTGTTTAAAAGTTTTATTTCTATAAATTTGGGAGAGAAATCAGCATTAAATAGTAAGTGCATAAAATGAGATTTCAGGACAAGACTTTTTGCTCCCCATCTATTATCCTTGCATAAAAAAACTAAATGAAGTCCTTCAAATATTACCCTTGAATATGCACAAGGTATAATCAACCTTTCTTCGTCAACACGATATATACCATATAAACCGTTCTGTTTAACACAATATGATAGGTCAGTCAATTGGTTGATTTCTTCAAACCTTGAATTGGGTATGCCCCCCTTTTCAATTGAGAAAAGTTCTGAATACTCATTGGTGGATAAAATCAATATTTTTTCAGTAGTAAAATATTCTTCACCTGATTTTCTTATAAAACCTCTCTTATCTATAGAAACCTCTTTGTGAAATAATCGATCCCATTTTTCTCCTTTATATGTAAAAGCACAACCTTCTGTGTCATAAGTGTACTCATGACAATAACAACCAAAAACCTCATTATTCCATCCTTCTATATATTTACCATTTTGAATATTTACACATTCTATCTTTTTGTATGAGGGGCTAAGAATTAATTCCCCATTTTGACCTAGAAGGCCAATATTTCCGTCTTTAGCTATCACAATGTTGCTTGAAATATAGTCTATTTTATCGTAAATGTAATTAACAATTCGAATATTATTGTTATCTTTTACTCCCCATTTACCACTTTCTGACATAACAGCAAGTATGGATTTTCCAAGGTAATTTGCTTTACCTTTATTAATCATCAATCCATCTGAATTGAACCAAACTTCGCCACTCAAATCTTCATAGCTATACCTATGATTTAAGTCTTGCTTCCATTCTTTTTCACAGGTAGCAGAAATAAAGCATTGTATGAAACAATTACCATACTCTTTTATATATTTGAATTTAAATGGAACTATAACTTTTTCAAGTTTATCGATGACACCAAATGCCCAGTCTCCATCTTCGAGAGACTTTCTAACAATATATCTATTTCTTGTTAAAAGATGAAATTCTTCGAACTTTTCCGACAAAACTTTTTGTTCCCTTACGTCATAGGGTACAATAGTAGATTCTTGTTCAAAAAGAATAATGTCATCTAAATCGTCTATTAACTTTCCTTCTCTAACGAAATTGCCAAGTTTGTCATAAACAGAACCGTCTTTTTGCCATTTATAAGTATATCTATTAGCACTTGAAGAATAAGTGCTGAACTCGTATGAGGCACTTTTAAAACACTGGATATATTGACCTACTCTATAAATGCTTTTGAACCCATTTTTTATAATGATGTTTTCAGATTCATCAATAACAAAACACTCCCAATCTGCTTGACTATCATTCTTTCTTACAGCATATAAGCCATCTAATAAAAGTTGAATGCCATCATACTTGAAGTCTATAATATTATCTCCTTTTTCCGAAACAACACCACAAACTTCACCTTTCCTTATGATATTTCTATGTCCAATAGTATATGGGACAGCATCGTAAACAGGAGGAACAACGACATTATTGTCATCGTCCATAAATCCATATTTGTTATTTTCTTTAAAACTTTTCATATACAATATTCGAAAACTAAAAAATCACATTCTCTACCGACACCCCACCTTTGTTCTTTTAGATGGAGGGCGTACAAGAGGTAAGTCTTGCACTTGGACACGATAAGCCTATGTCGGTAGGCTGCCCATTATACAATGAAGCGTCAGCCGTTAAAGGCTGTTTGGTGTTATCTTCCAATGTTATTGCTCAGAGGTTAGATTAAACCAATAGACTTTCTTTTGATAGAATTGTCAATTATTGACCACAAAGATAAAGAATCTTATTCAGATGAAAGAACAAATAATTGGAAATCTTTATTTTGGTATCACATTTCTGTAATTTGAGGCGATTTGCAGTAACCCATACTACAAATCGCCTCTCATTGTCATTATCTGGATAAACCTTGTGACTTCTTTTTAGGTGATGCTCCTAACCCCAACTTCTGTGTTCCGTCCCAATTAGTGAGTTGGTCTGCACAACCATTGGAGCCACCGAGTGAAACGTATGTATCTGCGCTGCACGATATGTGATCAATGAACGAAAGGAAGTTCTGAATGATGGGTTCGGTATAAACAACCTCATCGGTAGCAAAGAGTTTTGTCCAGTGTGCGACACATCCTCTCCGATAGTTGCCACAACCATTCCAATCCATGCTCGCGAGAAATCTTTCAACGGCAAATATTGCTCCTTGTGGAGAGCGAAGCGCAATGTTGGATTTTGCGGCAGTAGCCATAATACCATAATAGACAGCTTTAGCTTCTTTCTCATCGAAATCTATTCTGCTTGATTGCGAAAAGGCTTTGAGTTGTTCATGACCTTCGTTGATGAATCGGTCAAGTACACCTTGGTATCTGTCTTGTCTGTTCTTCACGTTTTGCCTCCGTTTCTTGTTCCTTGCGTTCTTCCACACGTTTAACAGCTTCAATTATTTCAGGCTGCTTTGTCAAGTCGTTCCATTGAAGAACCAAGATTTTGTATTTCTCCCATAGAGTATTGTAATCTGTTTTGAGCTTTGCAACATCTTCACTTTTAGAGGACAATTGGGTATTGAGACTTTCAATAACGGCATCCTTTTGAGCGGTTACTCGTCTGACTGCGTTCTCGTCAAATTGCGATATGCGTTGTTTCACCTCCGTATTTTCGGCCTTTAGTGTATCATTCTCATTCCTCAATGCCTTATTCTCAATAATCAGTTTGTTGAGTTGCTGCATATAGTAAGTGTAAGTTTTGTTGACAGATGCCCGTATACCATTATTCTGCTTGTCACGTTCAGCGTTGATGGCAACGACAAGAGCCTTGATAGCATCATTGATGCTTGTTGTCCGTTCCTCTTGCCAAGTCTTTTATCCGATAAGTGCAGGAATAGGAATGGCAAGTTCTTTCTTAACGGCATCCATTGCCTCTTGAACAGGTGTCTTGATATTGAGAAGAGGGAAGGTGAGCTCTTGCTTGTCAATAGTGGCAAGAACAGCGTATTTCTCCACCTTGTCAAGAGCAGCTTTCGCCTGTCGCTCGGCTTCAAGAACGACTTTATTCTTATGCCTTCGTCCTCGTTTTTCCTCCTCGGACAATTCATTGTAAGGGATGCCGCGTGCAAGACCATACTTGCAGCCAACCTCATTGTGGTAGTCAGTATGTATTTGCGAGAGATATTCCGACTTTGCTTTTCTCGTCTCTCCCCACACCTTGGCATAAGACACACGCTCAACAAAGTCCTTTGAGGCAGTCTGCTTGGTATAGTTGTCTCGCTCCTCTTTGGGTAATGCTCTCCATTCCTTAGTTGAAAGCACTATGTCGGGATTGTTTTTGTTGACATACTTGCTGCCTATGCGTCCACGTTTCTTGACTTTCTCCACAGGAATAGTCTGTACATGGGCATGGATGCTCGTTTCGTCACAATGGACGGCAAAACTAATGATGTTCTCCTCGCCCCATTTGCGACAGGCAAAGTCGTAGGTGTCCTTTGCCCATTGATAGATGCCTTGTTGCAATACGATGTGGCTATGAACTGCAACAGAATTGGCGGTGTCAATCTTTTGGTTGCCAAATGCGAGGTTGTACAGCACGTCGTGGTCGCCACTGAATATCATGCCGACAGTGCAGTTCGGACTATTCTTTGATACTTGGTCGGGATGCCTGGCATCCATGTATGGCTTGAAGCCCAATTCATCAAGACGCATCTGAATGCGATTGTGGAGTGGAATAGGGTTGGATCCAAGCGGAACAAACTTTCCGCCTCTGACGATTTCAAAATTGAGATTCTTGCGAGAGAAATTATAATGGTTGTTCTTGTCCTTGTCGGCATTCTTCAACCGATAGACATTCTCGTCCCAACCTCTGCGTTCCGCCTCGTTACCCACTTGGGCGGAGAAAGATTTCTTGTCTTTGCCGACATGGATAGCGGCACGTGGTATGTTGCTTTGCATATTGTATTTCAGTCTTGTTGTACATTGTAAAAGGCGTAACTCGGTATAATGGCAGCAGGTCTCGGGCGGAGCCTGAGCATAATAGAAGGACTTTTTAAGTGAACAGCGTCAGCAGGTGAATCTAAAAGTCCCTATTATGTTCATGGACTTTTGCAAAAAGTCGGCTCCCTCACGAAAGACAGCCTCTATCCTTGACTATCCGCCATCTGTGCGTTTTCCGTCCGGTAGGTTAGATTACGATAGACCACCTTTGTCATCATCTCATTGAGTCGGTCGGCAATTCGGTCACCATATCGCTGACGGATTTCCTTGGGCTCAAGGTTTGTGGTGAAGACCGTGAACAGTTGTGCGTCGTACCGCATAGCCAAGAGTTCCTTGATGGGATACATGAAATTGCCATAGTCCTGCACTTCAGCAGGTTCAGTACCAATATCGTCTATACCTAATATATCAGCTTCCGCCAATTTGCAAAACTTATTATAGTCCGTCTTGCGGATTTGCACAATCTGCATGGCATTGACAATGGTAAAACTATAGTAGTTATCAGAACTATGTCCAGCATTAGGCGATAGGTTCGGTTTGAGGATTTCCAATCTTCTGACAAGGTTCTGCAATGCCTTGAGCATAGTGGTCTTGCCGTTGCCGCATCCGCCACATAGAACGATTCCGAACTTTGCAGTGTTTGCAGTCAGGCAATTGGCTACCTGTTTGAGTTGCTCTTCAACAAAACCATTATAGATAAACCTGCGATAGCGGAGCTGTACTTCCATGATATATGCAGCCAGAAGATATTCGTATGCCTGCTCATCCGACATAGGCAGTCTAAAACGCCCCGTCATAGTCCGTCCCTTCCTCAGGAACTGGACAAGTCCTGCGATTCTCTTTTCGTTTGCTATTTCCATATACACCTCCGTTTTTACTGTCAAAAATCTCACACCTTCCCTTTATAAAAGAATCTTTTCTTTGGTGTTTGTCTTTATCTTTAATATGTGTCAAGTCCTGTGTCAAACCATGCGTCAAGTTATCCGTCAAGCCTACTGTCAAGTTTTCTGTCCATTCAAGCAGTGTATAATTGGACGGTAGATGGCGGGACTTGCCTTCTGTAAAAGCGATAAGTTTGCGCTCGGATAGATGCTTCCGTGCCGTGATGACAGTTTGCCTTGATAGGCGCAAGTCTTCACATATTCTTGTTGTGGAGCACGCAAACGGCATTTTCCAATACCGCTTGTTGCTCTCGTTCACAAGGTAGGAAAACAAGGCTATCTCACTCGCTGGCAATGGCGACAACAAAGCAGAACGCCAAAGCTGGTTCATGTATTCGATATACGTCATACGCTCTCTTTACTATCGTTGTCATAAGCATTAGGCAAGTTCTTGTCCACTTTACTCTTCCGTTTACAATAGCTAGCAACAGTTTCGTTCATAGAGCGAGCGTGTGTAATAGCTTTGACTGACGAGGCTGGGTACATGTTCTTGTTGCCAAATTTGATGTGTTGCAAGTAGCCAGTGCGATGCCACTGCCATAGGGTAGCAGGACATACATTGAAAATTTTGCAAACCTCCTCTGTTGTAAGAAAGGTTTCCTCAGATTCTTCCTTGCGAGCAGACGCAGCTTGTTCCTCCCATTCCTTGCGTGACTGCGCCAAGAGAGCATTTGCAAAATGGTGAAGGTCTTCGGGAGTAACGGTTAGTGCTACCTGTCCTCCCATCTTTGTCAATGACATGATGTCAACCATATTTTTTTCTTTTGATATTCGTTATACATACGCTGTTTTGCTCGTAAACCAGGATGCTCTTTCTCGCAGCGTGATAAAAAAGAAACACCGCCAATCCGCTGGTTTGTCGGATTGACGGTGCAAAGGTATATGGCTTTTGACGGCTCTCGATGAGATTTGAATAGGCAGTAGGATGCGACTACTATTGACTACTCTTTGTTAATGGAATTAACGTGACAACATCAAAAATCCTTAGCCAAATGCTGTTTTACGCTTGGCTAAGGATTGTAAATGGTAGCAGATTGTCAGAAACGAAATATGCTGCGACAATATGCAATAATTATAGAAAGGAAGTTCTTGCGTCCTAATTTGCGGTCGTAGAAGTGTACATGGCTTTTATCGGTGACATTGTAGCCTATGGCATTTCGTAAAGACCTTCTGTGATACTTGATTTTCTCCTCAACCTGTTTCCTGACAGCATCGGACTCGTATTCCAAGTTTATGTGATACTTACTGAAATACTTGTCGAAACTACTTTTCTTCAGATTGAACTCATCGACCAGCAGACTGCGAGGAATTGTTGGGAACAATATGCCGTCCTCTATTGCACAATGGATAATGACGGCTGCATCATCTGGATGTTCACCTCTGATAAGCTGGTGAAGTCCATGATGGATAGCATAGTATTGTGCTGCGAATGGAGTATATTCAATAAGTTTGGTCGGACGTTCCTCATTCGACACCCCACGAATAATCTTCAAGAACCCTAATACCATCTTTTGGGTTATGCCATCAAAGTGCTTCCGTATCAGTTCCTTGGTCAATGCCTCCATCTCGTCATAATGGCTGTTTCCTCTAATGGCAATATATTTGAGTGTCTTGCGGATTGAAGGTTTCTTTGCCAATTCTTCCCAAGGTGTAGTTTGATATGACATAACAGCAAGAATGGTCATGCCGAAGGCTTCAAGACTTGGCTTTTCGACATTCTCGTTCACTTTCGTTCCATCAAACTCTTCATTTATGAGCGAAAGCATGAACCTAACGTTCTCTTCTGTTATGTTGCGAGGTTTGCCGAACTGCTGTTCAAGATCCTCGCCGAGTTCGTTTATGTTCATGCCTTTCGGTAATTTAACTGTCTAATTTGCTCGTTGAGCATTGACAACTTGCTTATCAGTTCCTCAAAAGAAGGCACCTGTCCGAAAATCATGTGCTCACACATGAACTTGTAGTCATCTTGCCATAGTCTTGCAATTTCCTCGTTGGACACGATACATAATGTGGCAGGATAAAGCTCATCATAGTTGAATCCTTTAAGTCCGATGAACTTTCTGCGATGTTCAAGTACCGCCTTATACAGGGCTTCGTTGTGGATTGCACGGTCGGCAATTTGGCTCTCAGAATCCATCATCATTGCCAAATCATATATATGGCGAGACATACGCTCCACTCTGACCTCGTTCTTTCTGAACTCTTCGTGCAACAAGAACACCTTTTCGAGGAAAGTACGCTCGGGGATGACAGCGTTCACCTCAAATGGCTTTTCTGCAAATGGAGCTTTGCTGAAATGGGTGTCAATAGCAGCGTTGATGGCTTTTTTCTCAATAGGCTCCATCATCGATCTGCCGCTAATTTCTATCTTTACCGTATTTTTGATATATGGTGATGCTTCATACAAACTATGATAGGTTATAGTTATCACCTCTGGGTCAGTTGTCGTAACTGGTGTGATTATAACATTCACAGAAAAAGCATCTGTTCGTATGCCCAAATCCACTAAAGCCTTCCTTACATCATGCTGCATCTTCTCTCTTACGAAAGAACAGGCAGCGCGACGCAGTCTGTCGCTGATTTGAGTCTTCGACAATTCACCGCTAAAGCCAAGGAATTCTCTGCTGAGTGCAATATCCACGTCTTCCGAGAATCTGGCTATCAAGTTCCAGCATTTGCTAAGACTTGTACCTCCTTTGAAAGCAATATGTTCTGCATATGGCAAAGTATGAAGGGCTTTCAACACCTGCGTTACCCACCAGTCCTTTTCGATACTTGACGGCGGCAATCCGGTCTGCAACGCTACGGTATTGATAGCTTCACGTTGTCTATCTTCTGGTATGTCTATGAATTTCATCGTGCAATTAGTATTTTGCGCACCCATGCAGGGGCAAGTTTTATATCATGGTTGAAATCGTTGTCGTTTACATTCTTTGCGTGCTCGACAAGCACGTTGCGTTCCTCGTCGGTTATTTTTTCTTCGCCTATGGTGCGCATGGCTGTTACAACAAGCATCATCAGCTCTGATTTATAGGCAAAGTTCTTGCCCGAAGAAGAATGCTTGAACAGGATGCCACGCCCGTTCCCGATCTTTATCCTACGTGGTGCACCGTTGGTCAGGAACACGACATTCATGGGCATCTGCGTGGACAATCCGAGACGATTCAGGGCATATGCTCCCATAGGTACAATCTTCGCCTTGTCTCGTTTGGCTATAGCCTGGGCAATGTCTTCAACAGATGGATAGATAATGCCAAGTCCATATTCCTTGTCCTCTTTGGGGTAATAATAAATGCCATGAGCCAACCGCACCAACATTCCGTCGGTGTACATTCGATGGAATGTTGACTTCACGGCTGATGGTGTTCCGCAGTCTGCATAGTCTTGTTGGAAGACTATCGAACCACGTCCTTTTCCTCTAAGCCTCATTTCTATCTTATTTACAGTGCTTTGGCTTGATGTCTGTACCATATTTTTGAAACCTTTTTATTATATTTTTGGTTCTTGTTCGTCTGCAAAGGTATAGTATTTTCTTCTAAACGCCAACGTTTTTATTGAGTATCCGTTTTTGAAACGCAATTTTGGCAAACTCGCAATAGGTCAGTCTATCAATTTCACCAGCTCACGTTTCATCTCGTTGTCGATTTCTCTGTAACGTGCAAAGGCTCGACTGCCATCTGTGTGTCCCGAAAGAGATGCAACAAGATTTGAATCTTTCACCTTCTTGTATAGGTTGCCGATGAACGTCTTTCTTGCAGTGTGGCTTGTCGCAATATCGCAGATTGGTTTCTGTATAGGCTCACGCGTCTTGTTGTCAATAACAGTCACCATGCGGTCAATGCCGAGCAGTTTCAGAATTTTCTTAATCTGACGGTTGTATATGTTCTGGTTTATCTTCGGCAATAGCCTCGTTTCAAGGTCGGCATATTTGGCGAGAATTGCTTTCGCCTTGTCATTGAGCGGTACTCGGATGGTGCGTGGTTTGTGGTTCTTTGTCTTTTCCGCAATGTATTCCACTGCACCATCAACGATGTTGGCACGTGTCATCTTTTCAAGGTCTCCCACACGGCAGCCGATGAGACAATGAAACATGAATATGTCACGATATACTTGTGTGGATGGCGTTTCGTTACTGAGGTCGGCATAGTAGACTTTGTCACGCTCTTCAAGTGTCAGATAGAATGGAGGGCTGTCCAGCACCTTAGGCATCTCAAAGGTGGCGAAAGGGTCGTTTGTCGTGATATTATGCTTCAAACACCAGTTCACGACCGTGCGTATTCTTCTGAATATAGTATTGATGGAGTTTTCCGTTAGTTGGCGTGGCTTGAAACGCTCCTCTATGTCATCGAAGATTTGAGGGTAATGCTCATAATATTCAGCCTCGTTTACCAGATATTTATGAAACTCACGCAAGTCATCGGCTGTTATAGCATCAAGTCGCATGGTGTAACCTCGTCTACGCATGATTTCCCTTTGGAAACGCTCGAAGTGCTGCAACTTACGTACGTTATGCTCATGATGCCTTATAGATTCCTTTTCCATCGGGTGGTTCTCGGCATACTGCTGGCATTGGTACACAAGGCTGTATTCGTCACCTTTTCTGCCTTGGCGGATGTTGATGTTAGAATGATGAAACTCCTCAATAACACCTTTTAGCCAACGGCTGTCCGCTCCATGATAATATTGTGCGGATATAAGCGCCGTCAAGTCCTGCACGGCTTTGTCGAATGCCGTGCGCTTTGCCTCCGCTACAAGAGCCACACGTGTCTTGTAACCCTGCCGTTCCGCGCTCCAATGATTAGGATTGATGGATAACTCGCTGACAGCCTTGATGTCAGTCTTGCCGTCACGCACACGGAAATAAACGTGCGCCTGGTCGGTTATATTGTTCTTTGCCGAGGTTTCTCGGATGAATGCTGTTACTTTCATGCTACTCTATATATAATGATGTATAACTGGTAGATTGTATAAACGTTAGTTGATGAGGTTGACAAGATTTACTTTCGTTTCCTCATCAATCTCTCTGTATCTGGCGAAAGCTCTGCTTCCGTTTACATGTCCTGTCATGGAACTCACAAGCTCGGGGTCTTTCACTTTCTTGTATAGGTTGCCGATAAAGTTGCGTCTTGCCATGTGGCTTGTAGCGACATCACATATTGGCTTCTGAACCTCCTTTCCGGTGACGGTGTCAAGAATAGTAACCATTCTGTTGATGCCACATTCCCGAAGCACGGCACGGATGCCCTCGTTGTATTGATACACTTGCTTTGTCGGCAGAAGCTTTTCTTGCTTGCCATCGTAACGTTTCAGTATCTCCATGGCCTTTGTGGTAAGGGGAACGCTCACGGTCTGCGACCGTTTGCGCATGGTCTTGTGTGGAAGATACTGCAATATTTCACCAACAATATTGTCTTTGGTAAAAGAGAACATGTCTCCGACTCTACAACCCACCATTGATTGGAAGATGAACAAGTCACGATACACTTCTAACTCTGGCTTGTTGTGTAGGTTTGCATTGTAAACCTTATCACGTTCTTCTATCGTCAGATAAAAAGGTGTACCTTGCACGGCTGCAGGGATAGTGAATGCATCGCATGAGCGGTTTGTTGTAAACCCCATCTTGATGCACCAATGCCCAACAATACGCAGATGATGCATGATACCTATAATCTGTGTGCTTGACATCTGCTTGGGAGGGTGCATGCCAAGGTTGAACTGTTCGTAAAACTCAGGGTAGTCATTGTAATGAATATATTCGTTTATGACATACTCTCTAAAATCAAGGTAGTCTTCGGGACGGATAGTCTCGCAATAGAGCGTGAAGCCTTCCTCTCCCTCTATTTCCCTCTTGTAGGCTTCATAGCGTTGAAGTTTCTTGATTGTTGGTTTATAAACGAGTGCTGATTTCGGACTCATGTGGTGTTCCGCAATGTATTGTTCCATTCTCGAAACAACTGTAGTCAATGTCTCTGTTGACTTTAAAGTTGGATTGATACATTCTTCAATCACATTCTTCATCCATGCAACATCAGCAGTCGTAGAGTTATACTGCTCGCTAAGAGCCGCTATAATGGCCTGCACCAAAACCTTGACTTTCTTCTGCTCGTCAGATGGTACTTTCTTTGTTCTTCGATAGGAAAGTGCATCATTGTCCCAATAGCCAAGCATAACCTCAATGTCGGAACGGACTTTGAGGTCAACATCCTTATCTCGGAGTCGAAAACAAAGATTGGCTTTTGTAGTAGCATTTTTATCCTTGGTCTTGCATTCCTTTGTGATGATGGTAATCTTCATGTTCCTATGTTTTTTATTTCTGCCACAAAGGTAATATCTTTCCCGTAAATGTTCCCACATATCCCCAATAAACTATGATTCGTTTAAATCTATTTATGATTTGGTTTTTGCACTTTCTTTCCTTATTATCAGTTATTTGCAGGTATTCCCATCAAAATTCACCAAGTCGAATCAATGCAGTTTTAGTATATACAGTTTCCACGCTTTTGTTTTGTATATCCACCAAAAAATTTAATTCTGCTGTGGTAGCCGGGCAGGCATCTTAAATAGGATCTATGGATGTAGATGTTAAAGAACTATTCAAGAAACCATTTCCTATTGAGGGTATGGCTCTTGATATTGACATGCCAAAGTCTCAGAGGGCAATAACAACACTACCTGATGGTTTTCAAATAAGAACAATGTCTGATATTAGGACATTGCAAGAAGTCACCGCCCTTAATTATACCAAAGGGATTAGTCTTTATCGAGGCCATGAATCAAGGAACTACAAAATCGAATCGACTATAGTTCGACATATAAAAGAGAAAAATAAGGATAGTTCTGTATGAGTACAAGATATACTTGAGGCGGAAAATAAAGGATATAATTTGTTTCTCCACGAAGTTTTCAAAAAGGAGTGGTTACGCAACAAAATATGTAATTCTGATGAAACCCTCTTCGCAATGTCTATTGGCCGTCATTTAGGTCTACCTTGCAGATTGATTGATGTAACTGCAAGTCTCGAAACGGCAATATGGTTCGCGGTAATGAATCCTAAATTTTATAATGTAGATGGAGAGGTCGTGCTAATTGTTCTTGACAAAAACGATGTTTCTAGCACAAATCGGTCTCCGTTCAATGCATCTAAAGTGTCATATGCTCACGAGCCATTTATGGCAGACTTCCTTAATGAATTGCCATTAGGGGAACAACGCAAATTCGTTCAGTCAGGACATTTTATGTGGGTTGATAATTGTTCCTTGTTAAATGAAGAACAGGTAATCTCTGATCACGTTTTTCATATAGATCGTTTCACTATACCTTGGCAAGCAAAACAATCATTAGCTGCTGAACTTTATAGAGATGTATACAGAGGTTGTGCATATCAATCAGATATAGCAAGTATTAAGAGGCGTATTTAACTTTTTTCAACGAGCAAAATAATAGACATATGAACAAATCGTATCTTTCATTTCTATTGGTAGCACTTACATTATTATCTTGTAATAATAATGATTTTTGCTTGTATAGAATACAAGTAAATGGTTTATTTGGCTTTATAGACAGCATTGGTGATGTTAAAATCGATCCACAATATAAGTATGTGGGGGAATTTTCAAAAGATGGATATGCATGCGTTATAAGCCGCATTTCCATTGAAGAAGAGAAATCTCCATTTTCAAAGCTTGGAATTCCCGGAGTATCAGAAAACACGGATAGCTGTATCTGCATTAAATACGGCTATATCAACCCCCAAAATGAACTAGTGGTCGATACTGTAAATCAATTGCGAATTCCCTTTTATTCAATTTATGATTGGGGAAGCTCAGATTTGATAGAGTTCGCTCATAAATACATAGTTAACAATCTTGACTTTAGAGAAAACGCTATAGATGCGCTTAGCTTGAACGATGGATTATTCGTTTTTCAAGATAAGGACAGTAAATTGTTTGGATATAAGGACATTAAAGGTGATATTAAAATTGAGGCGAAATACAAATTATGCAGAATGTTTAATAATGGAGTCGCTGTCGTTAAATATACGAAAGACCTGGGAAAAATAGATAAAATTTCTGACTCATCAATTACAGAATCTTTAAATAGCAAAGGTGTGATAGACGTTAATGGGAACATGGTCGTGACAGACTATGCTATAATCAATGACTATAATACGGAAGGACTAACTTGGGCTTTATCAGCATCTTTCTCTCTTGAAGATAATGGATTTAAACGAGACTGGGTTCAGATAGACAAAAAAGGAGACATAAAGAAAGGACCTATTTCAAACATTGCTCACATTTATAACAATAAAGAATATCCTATTATTGTGATAAATACGGGTTTTATGGGTGTCTATTATTCATTCTTAGATGAAAATGGGGATTATCTTACAGACTTTAATGGTGACAAGGGTCTTTCTCTTAGTTTTGATGGAAGTGAGCGAACAGAACTGTTTAAGGATGTCACTCGTTTTTCCAATGGCTTAGCCGGAACAATTGGGTATAACTCAGAAGGCGAGTCTGCTTGGATCTTTCGTGACAGAAATTTGGATCCGATTTCAGAACCTTACGATTCGTTGTTACCCTTTTCCGAAGGGCTGGCAGCTGTAAAACAATTAACCCACTTGGATAAGTTCTCATCACATATGGGTAAGTGGGGGTTCATATCAATGGACGCTGATAGTACCTTGAGTCTATCTATACCATATAGTTTTTCTGAATGCGGAAGTTTTACCGGAGGGCTTGCCTATTTTATGAATACTGGAGCTACATTTGATATAGAAGGTTATATTAACAAACAAGGTAAAATCATCTGGCAGACTAAGCGTAAAAAGTAATTCAGTAAACACTAATTACGTTTCATATGAATTTAATTCCAATTTATCGAATTAACCGCGGCGAGTTGTCTCACCGTGGTTAGTCTTATTTTATATTTCTCCTTTACAATCGTTTCTGTTGCTTTTATAGCACGTATCACTCGGTTTGACTTAATAAAGAGTATGTTACGCTTTAAACGTGCCGCAGGCACGTCCTTACTTTTTTAGGTGAATTTGGCATAGCTTCAAATTCTGTAATGCTTTCTTAACCAACGTTAAAACGTAAAAGAAATATCCCGAATTTAACATTTCTTTTTTCTCAAAATAGAAAAGCTGTAAGGTCCTCTCTGCTTTCTTGACACGCTTTTTGGATGGTTGGAAGTTGCCGTAAGGGCCTCCCGGGGTTGCCATTACGGCGTAACGGGAGTGCAACGGCGCCGTAACTGGAGAGCCGGGAGGCCGCCGCGGCAAGGTCGGGAGGGCCTCTCTGCTTTTCTTACACGCCGTTTTTGCGAAGCGAAATCGTAAGTACCTGATTATCAGCGCTCCCTATTTTCACGAAAAAACCGCCATTTTCGCGTCGTAATGCGGAAATGGCGGCTCGGTTGCCGTTTAACTATTGTTAAAGTAAAACTATTTCCGAATAAGACAAAACAGCGGCTACAATATGGTTCTTATATTTATCTTTGAGGAGTTAATATGATGATAACCTCTAAATAAGAGTAAAAAACAGCTATAAAAACGTATTCTTTGAGTGAAAATATTTGTTATCAATAATTTTACTTATCTTTGTGTTCAAATTAAATAGATATTGCACGTTGCTTGATATAGAGCGAGAACTTATAACAAGAAAAAATTGAGACCATGACAGATATTACGCAAATCCAGGAACCTGAGTATGACGCGATTCTGCGACAGGCTGTCGCAGTAATTGACAGAACAAGAGCTATGGTGGCAACAGCTGTATGTTCTGCCATAGGTATGACCCATTGGGAGATCGGAAAGTTGCTTCATGACAGAAAAGTAGAAAGTAAGCATGGAAGCGGTGTGGTCAACCGTCTGTCCTATGACTTGAAGCAACGCTATCCTCAGATGGGTGTTTCTCCCAGAAACTTGTGGGATATGAAGAAATTCTATGAACGTTTCTGTAACAGCGACTCAAAACTGCGACAAGCTGTCGCAGTTATACCTTGGGGACATATACTGACCTTGATGCGCAAATTCGGTGAAGATGACAAAGCTATATTATACTATGCACTGGAAATAACATCGAAAGGTTGGAACCGTGAACTTCTATCCAGTGCCATCTCTCTGAAAATGCACATGAGGAAGGACGAGCTTTCGGATAATAATTTTGAGCAGACTCTGCCTGCCACACAGGCGATGTTTGCCAATGAGGTGTTCAGAAGCGGTTATAATCTTGGATTCCTTGGTGTTAAAGACCCTATTTTGGAAACAGAACTTGAGGTTAGATTAGTAGAAAAGGTAAAACAATTCCTTTTGGAACTTGGAAAGGGTTTCACCTATATTGGCAACCAGTATGTGCTCGAATACAACGGAAAACGGAGTAAGGTAGATATGCTTTTCTTTCATCGTGGTCTGCATTGTCTTGTAGCCATTGATTTGAAGATTGGCGAGTTTAAGCCTGAATATGCAGGTAAAATGAACTACTACCTGTCATTGCTTGACCGCTTGGAGCGTAGGGAAGATGAGAATCGTTCTATCGGCATCATTCTATGTGCCGAGAAAGATCGTGTGGAAGTAGAATTGGCATTGGAAGATATGGGTAAACCCATAGGTGTGGCAGATTATCAACTGATTGTTCCGCAGGAAGAATTAAAGAAAATAGTAGCTGACGAAATGGAGGCTTTTGACGATGAGCTTTCTCGAAATCAAAAATCTGTTGATGAAATTTCATAAAAATCAAATGTGGCTATTGGGTTTAATGAGAAGCTACAGTTCCACAGAACACAAAATATGATAATGACCTTTTATCCTTTCAAGGGTGTTAATCTCAAAATTTTCATGTATCTTTGCCCAAAATAATCAAACATAACAAAACCATGGCCAAAAAGAAAAAGCAACGTCAGCAGACCTTCCTTTCACCTGAACAATATATCAAACAGAATGCACGCAAGCTGAAAATAAAGGCCTGCCACATAACCGACAATTACGAGGAGAAAGGAATTGGATATATAATCGTGGCACGCGAGCACACCGGTGGACGAGTGACCGTGGGTATATACTTGACCGACAAGTTCTGTCTCGGTGTGATGGATACTTTCTATAATTTCAGAATGGAGGACCAAGAGTATTCCGAATTACTTGACCGTTTCGGGCGTATCGGCATAAAGGAGATAAGCTATAACGAGGCTCATAACCGCATCTTCGGCGCTGTGGAGTTTGCCGAAGAGGCAGGGATAGCACCTCACAGAAACTTTGCCATAACACAGTATATCCTGGAAGAGGACAACGACAAAATACCACTGACAGAATATGAATACGGTAAGGACGGCATGCACTTCCTCATGGTAGACAACCATCAGGAGGCTTCAAAATATATTCCGTTGCTGCAAAAGAATCTGGGAGAAAAATTTGATTATGCAATAGCAGAAGATCTGGACAAGTACGACCTCATGAAGGATGAAAAAGAGGATGGATTTGATGAATACAACGACATTGAAAATCATCCTATGTTCAAAAGTTACGGCCCCAGTACGGTATACACTTACAAACATCCGGAGTATCCGAAAGAGATAACATTAGACAATCCTATAGTGGAAAAGATACTGTGCGACACTGCCAATTCCATCTGTCTGAAACGCAAAGACACCGAAATGTTGCTCGCACAGCCTCACGACAGTCTGCGGCGTGACCTCGAACAGCTTATACTATATAATATAGGTATAGGATGCGACGGCATACCAGATGACGTAATTGCCAAGGAATTCAACGGTGTGATAGGCAATGCGGTAATGTTGCTTGCCGAGGTTGGCAATGCCGACAGCAGTCTTGACGCTGTATTTGAAGTGCTGAGACAATCGGAAGATTTCATTGATTATCATATCGGTGACGGAGGCACAGAGACATTCGTGCCCACGCTATACAAGCTGGGCCGTAACAGAACGGACAAACTGATGGCTTTCATGAAAGAAGAGGGACTGTATACCTTTGCCAAATGCTATGTACCGGAAGCGGCGGCATTCATCGTACACGAACATCCCGAACGCCGCGAGGAGATAATAGAATGGTTCAGAGAACTGCTTCTGTTTGCCACAGAAAAGCTCCCCGAGACCCAATTTGTTGACAATACGCTTGCCGCGTCAATCATATGCGCACTTGCCGATATAAAAGCAATTGAACTTCAGCCCGAAATAAAGGCACTGTTTGATACCGGATTGGTAGATCTGGGATATTGCGGTACATATCAAGATGTAATCAAAGACATGACCGGTTCCGGCAATTCACATCTCTATGAGCATCTGACTGATATATACAAACGCTTTGAAGATATGAAGAAGCGGTTCGGATAACCGCCTCTCACATAGCGCGCTCCACCTGCTCGGCTATCTGCCGGTGACCTTTCACCGACGGATGGCCGCTTTTCTTGTCAATACCGGTGAGCTCGATGCACTGCACGCCGTAGTGTCGGCATATCGTTTTTACCGAAGTGTCTATCTCGTCTTTCAGTCCGTCGTTGAGCAGGAAGTAGATTTGGGTGGACGGGTAGCGGTCTTTCACATAGCGCAACAGGCGCGCCATGGCCGGGCGGAAAGTGTAGAGGTCGGCCGATGTGATGTCTTCATACTTGTAGTCGCCTATCGGCGCCCCCGCCCAACTGTCGTTTGTGGCACCGAAGATGAAGATGATATCGGGGCAGCCGAGGTTGTCCATGCGCGTGATGAAAGAGCGGTCGGTGTAGTCCTCACCCTTGTAGCCGCGGTTGCAGATGGTAGAACCGGAGAACGAATTGTTCATGCACAGCTTCCATCCCTTGTCCGTCACCACGCGGTGCCACCACGTCTGGGTCACGTCGGTCACATCGGTGTTCTTCTGGTCGGGTTTGGCAAAATACCATGTGTAATTGGTTTTGGGCGTGATGAAACCCTCGAAGGTGGAATAAGAGTCGCCAAGCACCGATACCGACTTGGTCTGTCCCTGGACGCCGAGGCACAACAGTGCTACGATGAATGTGAAAAATGCTCTCATAATGATTATAATTTATCTTGTTCGTGTATGTTATGCAAGAATAGCGGAGGGCCGGCAAGCGACCGCTTCCATCCTGCAAATTTACACATAATGTATGAATAACAATCATTTATAAGAGCATTTTCTTGAAGCGAAAAGCCTATACACTATCATATCTTGTCTATCAAATCCACCAGTGACATGAATGTCCGGGCCCCCTGATGGTTGGAGTCGGCAGCAAGAAGCTCGTCAAGATAGCGCTGAGAGCGGGCAGTGTCGCCAAGTCCGTAGTATCCCAAAACGAGCATATACAGGCAGTGGATGCGGTTGCGCACGTCGAGCGAATCCTCCCATATGAGCAGATCGGGCAGCGACACGGCAAAATAGTCCATCACTTGCTTCTCGAAGATGTGGTTGCAGCCGTAAGTCACCAGACGGTTGAAGCGGCCGTTGGCCTTGTCGCGTCGTCCGAGCCGGATCAGAGCCATGCCCTGATAGAATATCTTGTCGGGCTTGGCGTCATTGTAGTACATCGCAGCGGCAGGTTCCTGCGGGCCTTCGGTAGCACGCTCCCACCACTCGCAGGCAGCGGCTTCGTCGCCCTGCGCGCTCTTGGCACATCCCAACAGATAGTGGAAATCGTTCTCCTGTGCGCCGTGCAATTTGCCCTCGCCGAGGTGATGCGGATATTCCAGACACTGGAGCAGCAGCTCCTCGGCACGTGCGGCGTTGCCCTCAGCCAGTGCACGCTTTGCCAGTTCGGTGCGGCATATCTGATACTGTGCCGGCACCTTGCCTTCACCGCCCTCCCAGGGATGGAAGATATGACTGTCGATAAGCTCCATTGCCTCCTCGTAGCGACCGGTGAGATTGAGCAGTGTGGCCTGCTCAAGCATCAGGTCGTCGCGGCGTGCTGTGAGCCCGGCGTGCTTTTCAAGCAGTGCGAGGCGCTCGGCGTGCGGACGCTGCATGCGGCGGTAGAGCTGGTCGAGCTCCATGAGTATGCGCGCATCAGTGCTGTCGAGGCTGAAAGCCAGTTCCATGTACTCCACGGCTTCCTTCTGACGGTCGAGCTTGTTGAAGTAAGCCAATGCCAGATTACGCCATACGGTGGGCATCTTCGGGTCGAGCGCAGCCGAACGCTCCCATGCGCTTATGGCCACGTCGTACTGACGGCGGTCGTAGTAGAGGCATCCCAGATAGTAGTGGGCACGTGCTCCCACGCTGTTTTCGCGGATGGCGGCGGTGAGAGCCACCACGGCCTCGGGACGGTTGGGGAAGCAGTAGTCGGGCGAAGCGGCCTCGGCCTCGGCCCAGCGGCCCATATAGTAATATGTCATCGGCGTGACGGCACCTTCGCTCTCGGCCATGGCCCAGATGGCGGAAGCCTCGTCGCGGCGTCCGGCAGCCATATAGTCGAGCGCCACCTCGTCGTAATTGTCAGCCGAACCACGCAGCATGGTGCGCATTGTGTCGAGTTCGGCAGCATCGCCGGTAATCATCCAGCGTTCGTAACGGCACACATAGTTGAAGCGGTCGAAGGCCAGCGACTCGTCGATGAAGCGCAGACGCTCGGCCTCGGCTATGCCCATCAGGCGCATCACCACGGCACGCAGCGCACGGCCCTTGTGGTTGTGCCAGTTGGAGGCAAGGCAGCGGTCAGTTTCTTCGAGCGCATCGGCTATCCGGCCCTGCGCCACCGAAATCTGTGCGGCCTCAAAATATCCGGCATCGGCCCACGCCTTGTTCCATGTAGACTTCCAGAATCGCTCGTAAGCCTCGTCGAGTTTACCTTGATACTTGAGCGCCAGACCGAGGTTGTAAATCGGTTCGCCGTCGTAGGGGTTGGGGTTGCGACGTGTTATCACGGCCACGGCACGGCGCAGATACTGCTCGGCACGGTCGAAACGGCCGCGGCGCAGATACCACAGTCCTATGGCATTGTTGCACCGGTAGTCGGCGGGATCGCGGCGCAGAGCCTCCTCGTAGTAGTCGGTAGGACTGTAAGTGGCGTGGCGGTACTGCTCGAGGTGCAGCCCGGTGAGGTAGAGTTGCTCGTTGGTCTTCACATCCTGCGGCTGCTGTGCAGGCTCGGCTGCGGGCGGTGTGGGGCGAATCTCGTCGGGCTCGGGGCGCCAGATTAATTTCTTAAATGAAGAATCTTTTGCAAATGAAGAGTTAAGAGTGAAAAGTGAAGAGTTTGCTGCCGCTGTGGCATTGGATTCTGATTCTTTATTCTTCATTATATATTCTTCATTTCCAAAAGATTCTTCATTTACCACGGCCTCCAATTCCGCAAAGCGGGTGCTGCCGGTGGCTATCGTCTCGTCGAAAATATCTTCGGGCGACAAGACAAGGGTATTGTCATAATATACGATGCCGTCGGTAGAACGCAGGACGATGTGCGTGTTCATACGAGATGTGGCCATAAGGCGCACACGCACAGTGCCTGGAGCGTCCGGCTCGACGTTGAGAATGAAGTCGCGCGAGGCCTGCTTCACCATGCCCAGTTCGCGGTAAGGCATGAAATACTGCGTGAAACGCTTCTCTTCGTAAGGCATCAGCCACGTAAAGTCGGGCTGGTTTTCGGTGTACACACCGGCCATCAGCTCGATGTAAGGGCCGTCGGCATCGGTGAGGTTGCGGTCCCAGGCACGGCCGAAATCGCCGTTACCCCATGTCCACTGTTTCTTACCGGGCGACAGGTGGCGGCTGGCCACGTGCAGCATACCGGCACGGGTATCGTTCTCATAGCCTCCTTCGAAATTGTATTTGGAGTTTACGCCCATGTAGGATGTGGGCACCTTGATGTTGCGGTAATTGGAAATGTCGACTCCGGCCGAATAGTCCATTTTATAATATGTGCCGGTGGCGATGGGGAAACTCGACACAGCGCGCTTGCCGTGGTCGAACACAGCGTTGATGTCCGGCGGGAACACGCTCTGGTACTCGTCGTTCACGGCCACGGCAGGGTTGGCCCACCACAGGAATGTCTGCGGCATATCAGTGCGGTTGTACAGCACACCGCGTATCTCGAGATAGGCGCAACCGGGGCGCAGCGTGAAGCCGGCCATACCCTTCTGATGGGTCATGCGCTCCATCTCGTTCACCCATACGGTAACGGAACCGTCGGCATTCTCCTCAATAGTTGAGTCGACAGGCAGATAGGTGGACGGACGGTGGTGCTGAGGCCAGTTGAACTCGATGCCTCCGCTTATCCACGGGCCTGTAAGACCAACAAGTGCCGGTTTGATGACATGGTTGTAGTAAACGAAGTGGCGACGTCGAATCTTGTCATAGGCCATCTGCACACGGCCGCCCAGCTCGGGCAGTATCATCACCTTGATGTATTCGTTCTCTATGTACACCGCCTTATACTCGCAGTCGGTCTTCTCGTCGCTTATCGACTCTATCACCGGATAAGGATAAACGGCTCCACTCGAGCCCTGATATACTCTCTTTTCGAGGAATATCGGATTCTTTTCAGGCTGTCCCACCTCGTATGTAGGTATGACAACCGTCTCTCTCCATGCTTTTACCATAACTATATCTGATATTTGTTTCTATTCTGTTGTTGTTTCACTCTTTCAAAAAAACGTGGAAAGATGGTGTTACCCTGTTCTTTCTTACTTATTCTCAAATTCCTTCTCAATGTCTTCAAGGCTCTTGCCTTTGGTCTCGGGCAGGCGCCGCAAGAAATAAGCAAGCCCTGAAAGGCATATCACGGCGTAGAGCCAGAACGTTCCGCTGCTGCCGAGCGAGGCATTGAGAGACGGGAAAGAGAACGTGAGTGTGGTGCAGCCCGTCCACAGTGCAAACGTACATGTGGCCATGGCTACGCCGCGCACACGTGTGGGGAATATCTCGGCGAGCAGAACCCATGTCACCGGACCGAGCGACATGGCGTAGCAGGCTATGGCTGACACCACAAGCATCACCATAAAGAAGCCCGTGACGTTCATGTAGTAGCACGTGCCGAGAATGAGATACACCACGCCGAGCCCTCCTGCACCGAGGAGCATGAGCGAGCGGCGGCCCCAACGGTCGACAGTGTAGAAGGCAACCACGGTAAACACCACGTTGGCAATGCCCGTTATGACGATGTTGAACAGCACATCGCCCACGCTGTAACCTGCGGCTGAGAATATCTCCTGAGCATAGTTGAAAATGACGTTGGTACCGCACCACTGCTGGAAAACAGCCACTATCACGCCAAGCATAAGCACCGAGGCATAGCGGTGCGAGAAAAGTGTGCGCAACGAACCGCCCGAGGCGTCACTCCGGCCGGCATTTTCACGCATGGCATCAGCCTCGCGGCGGGCATACTGCTCACCGCCAATGCGTGTCATAGTGGCCAGGGCCGACAGCTCCCGACCGTTCTGCATCTGCCAGCGCGGACTCTCGGGAATGATGAAAGACAGCACCAGAAAGACTGTGGCGGGTATGGCTTCGGCCCAAAACATCCAGCGCCAGCCGGTCTGTCCGTTCCACGAAGCCAGGATTTCGGTCACGCCGAATCCCTCGGGCACCGGCTCGGCCAGCTGCCAGTTGACTATCTGTGCACCGAGAATGCCGAGCACGATGGTCATCTGGTTGAGTGACACAAGACGACCGCGCACCTCCGACGGCGAAATCTCTGCGATGTACATAGGCGACAGTGCCGACGCCACACCGATGCCAACGCCTCCCACGAAGCGCGCTATATTAAATAAGGTGAAGTCGCTCACGGCTCCAGTGCCTACGGCCGACAGCGTGAAGAGCACGGCAGAGATGACAAGCAACGGACGACGGCCGTAACGGTCGGCCATGGCGCCGGCCACCATCGCTCCCACAAGGCATCCCACAAGGGCCGTAGACATGGCCACGCCCTGCATCAGCGGACTGTCGGAAATGCCGAAAAATACTTCGTAGAACGGTTTCGCTCCACCGATAACCACCCAGTCGTAACCAAAGAGCAAACCGCCCATGGCCGATACGAGGCAGATAAACCCGATAAATGTTTTGTTGTAATTATCCATAACAGTTGCGGTTAGCAATACATCACAGTTCCACACGTGCACGCCGCCTTGCCGAAGCAGACGCAAGTGTCTTACACGGAGTTTGTTTGTAGAGTGCAAATATACGAAGATATTGTCGGATATAAAATAGATAAAGAGCACGAAAAAGATGGACTTTTTTACAATTGCACCGGTGTTTTATGCATATCTTTCCTATAAAGAAAAAGATTCTTTATGATATCGGTGTGAGAATCTCGTGAATTATATGTACATTTGCACATATGAAACAGAAAGACGGATTCATCGGCGAACGTTCGATTGTACTGCCACAGATGATCATAGACATGGAAAAGGCCGACCCGCTTGTGTCGAGCCTGTACATCACCGACATCGGATACTATCCGCATGCCCGTGGCCACTATCGCGAACGCAAAGTTCCAATAGCCCAACACGTACTTATATATTGTGTGGATGGTGCGGGATGGTATAGCATGGGCAACAGCCAATTGCAGCGCATCGGTGCCAATCAGTTTGTTATCCTGCCGGCCGGCAAACCACACGCCTACCACTCCGATACCGACAATCCCTGGACAATATACTGGGTACACTTCACTGGCACGCAGTCAGACCTATACGCCCGCGGAGCCATGCAGCCGCAAGATGTAAAGCCGGGCATATACTCGCGGATAAACCACCGCAACGACATTTTCGAGGAGATATACAACACGCTGTCCGAGACATTCTCACGCGACAGTCTGCGCTACGTATCATCGATGCTGCACTACTATCTGGCATCCATGCGCTACCTGAACACCTACCGTATGGCAGGAAACAGAATCGACGACGGAGACGTGGTGGCGGCGGCCGTGCACTATATGAACGAGAACATGGAGCGCAGACTCACACTCAAAGAAATTGCCAAATACACAGGCTATTCATCAGGACACTTCTCTGCAATGTTCAAACACAAGACCGGCAACAGTCCGCTCGCCTATTACAACAGGCTGAAGATTGAACAGGCCTGCCGAATGCTTGTCAACACAAAGATGCGCATCAACCAGATATGCCACAAAGTCGGCTTTGACGACAACTACTACTTCTCGCGAATGTTCACCCGCATCGTCGGCATATCGCCACGCCGTTACCGCGAGGAACACAGCATAAAAAATGAAGAACACGGCATAATGGACGTATAAGATTTCATTTTTATATTTCCATTTCGTCGATTTCCACATACAGAAATACCGGCATGTTTTATTTACATCTACGGAAAAAAGACCAAGCAATATACATAGAACAGGAAAAACGCAGGATGGTAAAGAAAACTTAATATTTGTTTTGTTGTCTGAAATATTTAGCGTACCTTTGCGGCTCATTTTTCAGAATAACAAAGAATAAACAGACAAATGAAAGCATTTGCATTCAAACCGAAGTTGGTCTCAACTTTGAAAAATTACAATCGTAAAACTTTCATGGCCGACCTCATGGCCGGCATAATCGTGGGCATAGTAGCTCTACCGCTTGCCATAGCTTTCGGTATCGCCTCGGGCGTGACACCGGAGAAAGGCATCATCACAGCCATCGTTGCCGGCCTTATCATCTCCGTCTTCGGAGGCAGCCGCGTGCAGATAGGAGGCCCCACAGGAGCGTTCATCATCATCATCTACGGCATCATCCAGCAATACGGCTTCGAGGGGCTGACCATAGCAACACTCATGGCCGGTGCTTTCCTTGTGATGTTCGGACTGCTACGCCTGGGCACCATAATCAAGTACATTCCATACCCCATAGTTGTGGGCTTCACCAGCGGTATCGCCGTGACCATATTTACAACGCAGATAAAAGATCTATTCGGACTGACGATGACCGAAGTGCCGTCAGACTTCATCGAAAAATGGATTGCCTACGCCCACTGTTTCGGCAGTGTCGACCCGTGGAGTGCCGCAGTCGGAATACTGAGCGTGGCCGTGATAGCCGTTACGCCAAAGTTCAGCAAGAAGATTCCCGGCTCGCTCATTGCCATCATCATCATGACTGTGGCTGTGCTGCTGCTCAAACAGTTTGCCGGGGTGAGCACTGTCGAAACCATCGGCGACCGCTTCGCCATCAGCAACGAGCTGCCAGAGGCCCACATGCCGGCAATGACGTGGGAAACAGTGAAAAGCCTTGTCTCACCGGCCATAACCATTGCCATCCTCGGAGCCATAGAGTCACTGCTGTCGGCTACGGTAGCCGACGGTGTGATAGGCGACCGACACGACTCCAACACCGAGCTCGTAGCGCAGGGACTGGCCAATCTGGCGTCACCGCTGTTCGGCGGTATCCCTGCCACAGGAGCCATTGCCCGCACCATGACCAACATCAACAACGGCGGACGCACCCCCGTGGCCGGCATAATCCATGCTGTGGTGCTCCTGATGATCTTCCTGTTTCTCATGCCGCTGGCACAGTATATCCCGATGGCATGTCTGGCCGGTGTACTCGTAGTGGTGTCATACGGCATGTGCGGATGGCGCTCGTTCGCCGCTCTGATGAAGAATCCAAAGAGCGATGTGTCGGTGCTGCTCATAACATTCTTCCTTACCATCATCTTCGACCTGACCATCGCCATCGAGGTGGGCCTCATAATCGCCTGTCTGCTCTTCATGAAACGAATGTCGGAGACGACAGACGTCAAGGTGATATCCGACGAAATAGATCCCAACGATGAGGCTGACATCGAGACGGGCAATCTGGAACACCTCGTCATACCGCAAGGTGTGGAGGTATACGAGATAAACGGTCCGTACTTCTTCGGTGCGGGCAACCGTTTCGAAGAAATTATGGCGGCGTTCGGCGACCGCCCCAAAGTGCGCATCATACGTATGCGTAAGGTTCCGTTTGTCGACTCCACCGGCATCCATAACTTGCAAAACCTCTGCACAATGAGCCGCAACGAAGGCATACAGATAGTGCTGTCGGGAGTAAATCCGAAAGTGGAAGCTGTGCTCAAACGATCGGGATTCAACGAGACAATAGGTAACGAAAACATATGCAACCACATCGACCTTGCCCTGGAAAGAGCACGGAAGATTGTAGATAAATTCTCTGATTGAGAATTTATCTAATTGAGAATTGAAAAATTTATCTAATTGAGAATTGAAAATGGAAAATTGATAATTATGATATGCTTTATTAAAAGAGATGTGATGTTCTTTTTTGCTGCAAAAGCTGAGAACAACAGGAATTCCTGGGGCATATCATAATTATCAATTTTCCATTTTCAATTCTCAGTTAGAGAAGTTTTCAATTCTCAATTAGAACCGGCATACTCTTCACGCATCTTCTTTGTGAACTTCTTCACCACCTCATCCAAGGAATGGTCTATGAGACTGCACAACAACTCGTCCGGAACATCAGAACCGAACCATATCTGATTCCAGTATTTCTTGTTGAAATGAAAGGCCGGCTCCACAGCCGAATATTTCTCACGTAACTCCAGGGCATAAACGGCATCGCATTTCAATATTATCATATCGGGATTGTCAAGCGACAACACAGCGAACATCTTACCCATAACCTTGAACACAAGCGTAACGTCGTCAAACGGGAAGCACTCCTCACAGCCTTTTTTGGCAATGCAATACTCTCTGGCCTTCTCTATATCCATAATACTATAAAACAACAGTCCTTTCCCTATAAAACGAAATAGCGGTTGCTATATTGTCTCCATATGAAGAGATTTCGGTAAAAAACAATCTGCACGGCTGGCAATCGGATACATGCTTAGTGAAATATTCTTATATGCAACAATGATTAAATGTATTTCACAATAATAACATAAGTATAAAAGCACATTCTTTGTAACTTTGCATGACTGTAGGCACAATATCAAAGCTATTGGAAGAAACAAGAAAAGGGGGAAACATATATGAGAAACAGAGAAGAACTGAAAAGGCATCCGATGTTCGTCACACTCGAACGGATTGCACTATACATGGACAAATATTATATAGACGGTGTGATAGGACTGCTGCCGGCTGTGGGTGACGTGTTCTCGGCATTGTGCACAGTGCCGTTCGTGTATTTTACGCTGGTAGTGGCACGTTCGGTACCACTTACCTTGGCCGTAATCAACAACACACTGCGTGACATTCTTGTAGGTATGATACCGTTCTTTGTGGGCGACGTGCTCGACTTTTTCTACAGGTCTAACTCGCGCAACCTGCGTATGATTATCGGATTTGTAAACGGCGAGCAACGCATCGTAAGGGATGTCAACCGAAAGGCGTGGCAGTCTGTGGCGGTGATGATTATTCTCATTGCACTCATCGTACTTATGATAGTGCTGCTCATGAAGCTGGGAACATGGGTGGTTTCGTTGTTCTAACGCAGTGAAGCCATCTTGACGACATATTCATACACCACCCCGGATATATCGGCGATTATCTTTTCCGTTGACGCCATGTCGCCCGACGATTCATTTACAAATACAGCAATCGAATAATGACGGCCGTCCGGCAAAATTACGTGGCCTACATCGTTTATGCCTATGAGTTTTCCACGACTGTCGCGGTCGCCTGTACCGGTCTTGTGGGCTATCACGGCCGGAATGCCCTTAAACGGAGCGGGAAGACGACCTGTACCAGTGGCACACTGAGTCATCATCTCCCATATATAATCGAGAACACCGTGGCGACTGTCGCGCATGGCCACAAACCGCTCTACAAGTTGTGCTGCGGCAAGCGGTGTGGTATAATTGTCCATACAACGTGATACGTCAGTGTGCATATCATCTTCTGTAGCGCTTATGGAAAAGCCGTCAATACCAAGCGAACGCATATACCGGTCGGTGGCTGCCGGACCTCCGGTGCGGTCGAAAAGAACGTCGCAGGCGTTGTTGTCACTCTGCTGCAATGTATATCGCAGCAGTTCGGCAACGGTCAGGCCCACCTCACCGTCGGGATACTCGTCGCGCATAGGGCTCCATGTTCCGGGACGCATCTCTTCAAGTCCTACATGTATCATCGTATCAACGGGCAATCCTCGACGTGACAGCCAGTCAGCCACATATAGTGACTGGTGAAATTTCATAACGCTCATCATCGGATACCTACGTTCGTTGTTCACCGTGACAATGTCACGACCGCTTATTATCACCGCTACACCGACTTCAGCGTCACGGCCGGCAATAATATTCTCTATTTGCCGTTGCAAAGATTGTGCCACGGATCCAAGAGGAATTAACACAAGCAGTATCAAAAACGTCTTTCTCATTTTCTTCATTCCTGTTCGGTTGATGATGTATTATCCGGCTGTCCCACAAAGGCACTTCCGGCAGATTCCGTCGATGGGTCGGCCTGTTGTACCGGGGCTTCCTCAGGATGAACCGGTTTGCCCGTACCTGCATGTCCTGCTGTATCGGCACCCACTGCTTTCTGACGGTCATGAACATCTGCCGGTGCTGTAACCGATGTAGAGTCGGTCCTGTGCTTCACGATGCCTCCGGCCTGATCGAGGAAACGTATATAGGCATTGGCTATGCGTGGGGAATAGGCATTGAAGATGTTGTTGGCAAATAGAATGTCTGTTATTCTGTTGTCATGCACATATTGCACCATATTCTTTGTGAAATAGCGCGAATCCACCACATGCACCTCTTCAAACGATCCGAACAGATAACCGGGCAAGGCATTGCCGAAACTGTCCTTAAGAATCATTACCCGCCGTCCGTTCTTGACGGATGTGCGCACTTGGGTTATCTTGGTGTCGCCACCCATGAAAGTGCAGTAAGCTCCACCGTTGCCGTCGCGATAGTGCATGAAAAACACGCCTCGCATGGGACGGCTCTCACCCGTTACATGATAGTTCTTGTCAATGGTATAAGTGATGTATGTAGTGGTGTACTCGACCCCGCGCGGCATATAATAGACAAAATCCTCGGGCGCGTTCTTGATGGAAATGTCTTTGGAATAACCATACATGCTGCCCACATAACGGTGTACCACACGCCGTTCGTAGTCTTTAAGCGGCATGAACGGCACACCGGCAACACGGGCGAACTCTTCGGCAGCATAATATGCACCGAGCGGCGCCCAATGATGGTCGGTGCGCAGATAGATGTCTTCACCGGCATGCTTGCCAAGAGTGGTATATATGTCGACAGCCTTGACTGATTCCGACAGATGTGCAAAGATGTTACGGATAGTGAGCAGCTGGCTGTTGGTGTAACGCTTCACCTTGTCGGGACAATAGTATTCAATTGCTGTTGGAATGACCATGCAATATACATTGACCCCGTTTCCAAAACGCTCTTTATATTTGTTGGCAGCCTCAGCATACTTTACTCCGCCTTTAGGTCCCCCGCCATATGCCATCAGTGCACGGACGTTGTCGCCCGTACCCACGACGACAATGCCGGCATTTGCAATCTTTGCATTATCGTCGGCCGTGACATGATTCTCATATTCGCCTATATCACGATTCTGCCGTTCCTTTATCAGTGCCGAGTCTATTTCCTCACCGGCATCACCGTCCGGCTGCACATCCTTCGAGGCATGGAATGTCACATCGTCTTCCGATTTGGCCAGCCCCATGTAACTCTTGATGTACATGCTCAATGCCATAAGGTCGTCACGGAAAGGCTCACTGTCGCTGAACCACGATGATATTTCACGTGTGAACGAGCCGTCACAAAGTTTTTCGGAGGTATATTCAGGAAAAACAGCAAGTTCACGACGCTCCAGCTCGGACACGGTGCTTCGTGGAAAAGTGTCGAACACTACCGTAAACGCAACGAACACAATGGTCATGAGCGTGATATATATATAATGCTTCATATGTGCAAAGATGTGATAGTCGGTATATTTATATTTGACAATGCGTATGTTGACGATGCTCCTTATTACTGCACAAGATATTTTTCATAAGACTCATGTGTCTTTTCCATCGAGGCATGTATGAGATTGTTGGCAAAGAGAATGTCCGTGATGGCATTATCATCTACATATCGGATGATATTCTTGGTGAAATAGCGGCAGTCAACCACATGAATCTCCTCAAACGAACCGAACAGATAGCCGGGCAGGGCATTGCCGTAGCTGTCTTTCAGAATCATGAGACGCCGGCCGTTACGGGTAGATGTGCGTACGGCCACGGTCTTGGTGTCGCCACCCATGAATGTGCAATAGGCTCCGCTACTGCCGTCGCTGTAATTACGGAAAAAACTGCCCTCGCATGGTTCTGCTTCAGCAGTGACGACGGTACGTGTGCGGTCGAGCGTATAATTAATATATGTAGTAGTGTACTCGACGTCGCGCGGCACGTAATATACAAACTCTTCCGGAGCCCTCTTTACAGCTATGTCACGAGAAAAGCGGTACATTGTCCCCACATAGTCGCGCACACGGTACTCGTCATACTCTGACAACGGTTTGAACGGCACACCGGCAACACATGCAAACTGTTCGGCGGCATAATATGCTCCAAGCGGTGCCCAATGGTGATCGGTACGCGAATAGATGGGTTCGGTGGCATGATTGCCAAGAGTGGTATAGATGTCGACAGCCTTGACAGAATCCGAAAGACCGGCAAAGATGCCATTGATGGCAGCCCGCTCGTCGCCCGTCCATCCGCGGGCATTATCGGGACAATAATACTCCACGGCATTGGGAATGGGCATGCAATAAATGTTGATGCCTCCATCAAACTGCGAACGGTATTTATTGACCGTCGCAGCATAGCCGAGTGCTTTTTCTATACTTCCACCATAAGGTTCCATCGCACGTGTATTGCTCCCCGACCCTACTATGATAATGCCCCGGCGTGCCCTTCTCGCCCGTGCATCAGCAGTGATGGTGTTGTGATATTCACCGACAATACATTGCTCCTTTACCGTGCGTCGCTCTGATTTGGCACTGCTCCCGTCGGTTGCTCCATTGCCTGATGCAATGATTGTTCCGGCAACTGTACGGCCTGCAGCTCCTGCCGCAAAAACATTATGGCATGAACATATAAATACGGAAAAAAACATTGCAACGGCAATGCTGTTGCCGCATATCACATCGAATATCTTATCTATGGATGTTATCTTATTCATTATTATGGCTATTATAATCTTTTATCGCTGTCAGAATCGTGTATAAAGGAAAGCATTGTTGGTAGCGCCGACCAGCAGTGCCACGCTAAGCACAACAATACCGGCCGACAAGGCTACGCGGGCTGTCAACGTGACAAATGACTCAAGAGCACCGCCACCGCCCAAACAACGAGTCGTAAAGCCGGAAATCCAACGGCGCACCGGCATGCAGAACACTATGGCTACGACCCAAAGCCAGAACTTATCTGTAAGCGCATTCACTGCAATGAAATCGTCAAGCGTGCCGGCATAACCGACAAATGCATTGAAGAAGACAAGCATGCGGTCAAAGTCGTCAAAATAGAATATCCCCCAACCCACTACAACAAGTATGAGACTGTAGATATGAAGCAGAGGCCGCGGTATGACGTGCTGAACGCGCAGCAATGTGTATTTTTCAAACATTACTATTATACCGAAATAAACGCCCCAGATGATGAAATTCCAGCTTGCACCATGCCACATTCCTGTGAGAAACCACACTATCATGATGTTTACGGCTTGATGACGACGGTTGCCGCCAAGCGGTATATAAACGTAATCGCGGAAAAAACTGCCAAGTGACATATGCCATCTGCGCCAGAAATCAGTGATGGAGCTGCAACAGTAAGGATGGTTGAAGTTCTCGTTGAAGTGAAAACCGAGACACCGTCCTATACCGATAGCCATGTCGGAATACCCCGAGAAATCGAAATAAATCTGCATGGTAAAGGCTAAAATACCTACCCACGCACCTGCAGTGGATAAGGAATCGAGACCACCGGCAAGAAACTGGTCGGAGATTTCGGAGAACTGATTGGCTATGATGACCTTCTTGCCGAGACCAATAAGGAAGCGGAACACCCCGTCGGAAACATCTCCGGCCGTAACGCGACGCCCACCGATCTCTTGTGCTACGGTGCCGTAACGTACAATGGGGCCGGCAATGAGTTGCGGAAACATAGATATATACAGCAACAGGTCCACATAACGACGCTGAACGGGCGACTCGCGGCGATATACATCTATAAGATAGGATATGGACTGAAAAGTATAGAAGCTGATGCCGATAGGAAGAGCTATGCCGGGTTTGGCCACACTGATCCCTGCATCGTTAAGTACCTGTGCAAAGAAACCGAGATATTTAAATACCGAAAGTATCAGCAAATTGCATATAAGCCCCGCAACAAGTGCCGCCTTGCGCCGCCGTCTGTCACCACTGCTATCTATCATCAGTCCCACGGCAAAATTGACTGCCACACTTGCCAACATGAGAAATACATAAACCGGTTCGCCCCACGCGTAGAAAATGAGAGAAAAGATGACGAGTACCGCATTTTTCGCCACGTTGACCTGACGGTCTGCCCCCGCTGCAAACGTTCGGTCTATGGCCGCCGCCAACAGATATACTATGACAAAAGCCGGTATGAAAACAAAAAGAAAGAATAAATCTGAGAAAACCATCTTTTCCTTACATTACTTTATATTCAACATTTTGGCTATAAGAATGCCGTTAAACCGTGCTCCCTCGACACTGGTATGTGTTCCGTCCGTTGTCATACAGCGACGGTGAATCTCATTCCGACGCGCCACACACCCGAGCCTGTCCTGACGAATGACGGTGAGTCCCATACACCGGCCGCATTCCTCTATTATGTCGCCGGCACGAGTTATACCCGCCTCACTGACCGCTGTCGACTGCAACGGCGTAAGCAACACTATCCGCACATCGGGAAACGTCTTTTGCAGCAATCCGCAACAAAACCTGACAGCTCCAGCCAAGGTGAGCATGCTGCCGGAAGTATCCACTTCACCATTGACCGAATCATCGGCGGCATGTCCGACAGCATCGTTGGCAAACACTTCGGAAGCATCCATGTCAAGAGCCCCGGGACGTGCCGCGACAAACCATGCATCGTTAGTACCGGCCGATATTATTATTGTATGAGGATATGCTTGCCTACCATCGGCAACGGCAACCATCAGACGACATATCTGATTGTATATCACATTGTTGTCACCCAATTTCTCGGTATATTCATCAACATCGCGCACTGTGCGCACCGTGGCTGTCCACGTGGCCCCGCTACGGGCATAACTGCGACACGTGGCCGGATAGCATTCTTCGGCAAACCATTTGGTCCAACCGTGCGGCCGGTCACAACTGTCACCGCCCAACCATGTATTTGAATCGCCGAGCATGACTACGTTTGTAGTGTCATGCCCGGCTGTATACTGTTCTTGTGCCGAAACACTATCAAGACATATTATGCACAACAGCACGGCAAATACTCTTGCCCTTATCTGACAGGCATTCCGGCATATCCGCCACACCACGACCGCCATCATGCCATGTCGTAAACAATCTGCATTATCTTCTTGCCCAACGCATCAGCCTCTTCCATTGTCGCAGCCTCACTGTAGACACGTATGATAGGTTCGGTATTGGATTTGCGCAGATGTACCCACTTGTCAGCGAAGTCAATTTTCACACCATCGATATCGTTCACCTGCTCATCCTTATACATATCCTTCACACGCTCCAATATCGCGTCAACATCGGTCTGCGGAGTCAGATCTATGCGGTTCTTGGCTATAAAGTAGTTGGGCATAGATGCCCTCAACTCGCTCACACGACATTCCTTACGAGCCAGTGCCGACAGGAATAAGGCTATGCCCACAAGAGCATCACGACCGTAATGGCTCTCAGGATAAATTACTCCACCATTTCCTTCACCACCGATTACAGCACCCACTTCCTTCATCTTGGTTGTCACGTTGACCTCGCCAACTGCCGCTGCCGTATAGCTTCCGCCGTAACGTTCGGTCACATCACGCAAAGCACGGGTCGAACTGAGATTGCTCACGGTATTACCGGGAGTACGGCCCAACACATAGTCGGCCACGCTCACCAAAGTATACTCCTCGCCGAACATGCGTCCATCCTCGCAGATAAATGCCAGACGGTCCACATCGGGATCTACCACTATACCAAGGTCATAGCTTCCGCTGCGCATCTCCTCCATAATACCTGAAAGATTCTTTTCCAAAGGCTCCGGATTGTGCGCAAAATCACCTGTCGGCTCACCATTTATAACCTTATACTCCACGCCCAACGCATCGAGCAGTTCTGGCAGGATGATGCCTCCCACGCTGTTCACCGGATCTACGCATACGCGCAGTCTTGCACCCCGTATAGCCTCAAGATCAACAAGTTGCAGAGCGAGTACTGACTCTATATGACGACGGTTGTATGTGTCGTCTGCCGTGTAATGTCCTAAATGGTCTACATCGGCATATTCAAAATCCTCACGTTCGGCAATGTCAAGCACCTCAGCACCGTCGGCTGCTGTGAGAAACTCTCCCTCATGATTAAGCAGTTTAAGCGCGTTCCACTGACGCGGGTTGTGACTTGCCGTGATGATAATCCCTCCGTCAGCTCCCGCCATGCGCACTGCCAGTTCTGTGGTAGGCGTAGTGGCCAAACCAATGTCGACCACATCATATCCCATGCCAATCAGCGTTCCACACACCACACTGCGAACCATCTCGCCAGAAATGCGTGCATCGCGGCCGACAACAATCCGGCCGTTGGAAGAACATCCGCAACGACGTATGAATGTGGCATAAGCCGTTGTAAACTTAACGATGTCAAGCGGATTGAGCGTATTGCCCGGCTTTCCGCCTATAGTTCCGCGGATGCCCGAAATTGATTTAATCAGAGTCATAGTTCTATTGCTCTCTTTGATATGTTATCGTATAAAAACATGAATACACACTCGAGGTGGCGTTTGCCTGCCCCTGAGTATGCGGTACAATTATCTTTACTTTGGCAATCTCTTCGTTACCGTCCTGACGACCAACCTTTATGTATTGCAGCGGTATAAGCCATCCCGCAGGCACGGAAGCGCCATAAGTGCTGTACATAACGCCACTGGCAAACGATGCCGTATAGGAACTGCCCTCACGCCTCACCGTCATTTTTTCAGGCAATCGTGTCGTAGGACTTATGAAATAATTGTATGTCTGCAACGCCCTGTCCGCAATGTTGAACTCCGTATATCGGCAAAGCAGATTGACCTGCTTGTTCTCTTCAATCATGCTTCCCGCTCCCTTACGGACTATCTGCATATACACTCCACTCTTTTCAAGATACACATACTCGTTCCTGGCTGTATCTGTTGTCTGTCCCTGAGCCTCGAACTGGCTTTCGCTGATTACAAGTATTCCCTCGTCCTTGATAAAAGCACTGATAGCATCACGCTCTTTCTCTTTCTTCTCGCCGTATGTTTCATAGTCATCACACGACACAAACAGCATCATGACCGTAAGCACCAGCAGTGAATATACGATTCTCTTCATCTTTACGTTTTTATTCATTCTTCGTTTTATTCCGATTGCACATTTAATGTGGCAAAATTAATAAAATATTGTCAATTGCCCGCTATATTATGCTACTTTAACGTGCTTTCAAAGTTCAAGATGGCATCGCGTGTTATCTCCACGGCCTCGTCAATGCTGCACAACAACCTTCCGCCCGAGGCATTTAGATGACCGCCTCCATTGAAGTACATCTCGGCCATCTTATTGCACGGAAACGAGTCGACCGAGCGCAGACTGACCCATATCGTGTTATTCTTCTCGGTATCCTCACGCAACGATATCGAAAGTTTCATCCCCTTTATCTGCAACGGCATATTGACAAGTCCCTCGGCATCACCCTTCACAAAATTGAATCGGCAAAGGTCCTGACGTGTAAGAACAAAAAACGAGGCATGCTGTTCGGGCATCACCACCAGTCTCTTGTAAAGCACGTAACCAATGAGACGAAGACGGCTTTCACTGTAATTGTTGTATACGTTGCGGTAAATCTTATCCTTGTTTATGCCCTTTGTAAGCAGCTGGCTGATGATGAAAAACGTTTCCGAACTGTTACTGTTGTAGGTAAAACCGCCGGTGTCTGTCATCATACCGCAGTAAATGGGAGCAGCAAAACGTGATGTCATCATCTTGAACCCGTCCATCTGCCACACAATACGGAACACCATTTCACTCGTAGAGCTCATCTCCGGACGCGACACACACAGAACACAGTCAATATCCGGTCCGAGATGATGGTCGAACATCACCTTCGGTGCATGCGAATCCGTCAGGGAAGCAGCCATGGCATCTGTACGGCTAAGCTGGTTGAAGTCGAGACAAAAAACAAGATCGGCACAAGATATCAGTTCGTCAGCCTCAACTTTGTGTTTGTCGTAACGTATCACCATTTCTGTCTTTGGCATCCATTGCAGGAAATCGGGATACTGGTCAGGGATAATTATTTGCGGCTCCTTGCCCCTGCTTCTCAAAAACTCTGCCCATCCGAGACACGAGCCCAAAGCGTCACCGTCGGGATTGACGTGACAACAGACAACGATATTGTCAGAGCTGTCTATAAGAGAACTCAGTGTGTCACATTCTCCGGGGGATAATATATTTTTCAGCATAATGGGTGCAAATGTACAATAAAATCGCGAGATTATACACCGGTAGGATAAAGAAAATGATTTTTCTTTAGAGGAAAGTTACTAAATTAATTTATAATTCACGATTTATTGAAGTGCCAATCATCAATAAGTCGTTCTGTAATATGAAGCAGGTATACAGTAAGGACATTACAGACCAAGAGTATCTTATTACTCTTGACAGTGAATTACATACAAAAAAATTGGTTTAATCTTCGTATAAAAAAAGGAACTTCGTGGAAACAACTCCCTGCTTCCACAAAGTTCTCCTAAAATCTCTGTTTACGGCAAAAGCCGATGTACGTTAGAACAGCTTGGCGGGATAAACACCCTCGTCAATAAGTTTCTGTATACGGTCGACAGTGTCCTGACGGTCTGCCGAATACGTAACGCCAAACCACTTGCTCGTCGTATCAAGCACTTTAACGGTAGATGTATTCTCGTTGATGAGCTTATTGACCATCAGCGGAATGAAGAACTCTGCCTTCAGGTTCTCCATGTTCTTCGGATCGCTGAGGAACTCTTTGAAGTACTCCTCACTATGCTCGAAATAGTCGGGGGTGAAGCCCCACATGTTCATGGATACAGGAGTATTGTCCTCTACAGGCACCCACTTGCCGTCTTCATCCTTATAACATACCGGACCGTCCACACGCATTATCTCAGTGCGCTCAACCACTGTTGTCAGATTACCATTATCGTCCTTAGAACATATACCACGTGCCACAGTTCCGTTTTCCGACAGCGTATTGCCTACACGGAAACCAACCATAGCATATGCGTCCTTGCTTCCCTCGGGCAGTTCGGAAAGGAACTTGCCTATCACTTGGAAAGCGTCGCGATTGTAGAAATCGTCACAGTTTATCACACAGAACGGCTCCTTGATTACATCCTTGGCCATCAGTACGGCATGGTTTGTTCCCCACGGTTTCACGCGCTCTTCGGGACATGCAAATCCCGCAGGTAGAGCGTCAAGACTCTGAAAACATAGTTCCGCAGGCACGTGTCCCTCATATTTGCTCAATATCTTCTCACGGAAATCGTTCTCAAAATCCTTTCTGATTACGAACACTATCTTACCGAATCCGGCCTTGATGGCATCGTAAATAGAATAATCCATTATTGTCTCACCGTTTGGTCCGAGTCCGTCAAGCTGCTTCAGCCCGCCATAGCGGCTTCCCATTCCGGCAGCAAGGAGTAATAAAGTTGGTTTCATAAAATAATATATTTAGTTATTGAAAATCATACTGCAAAAGTAACAAATATTTCTGACAGCAACGTTATTGTCACCGTTTTTTTTCATTTTTACAAAAAAAACGGCTATATACTTTACCATACTTCTTTATATTTCCATCCATCTGCATTCACAGTTTCCAAGCCTGCGCATCGAACCCACCTGCTCCAAAGGCACCCTTGCTATCCGGGCCATGAACGATTGCAGAAACAAGCCGTGTGATACCACAAGAACAGTCTTGCCGGCATATTTGTCTTGCAGAAAACATAGCGCCTTACCGGCTCTGTCGTAGAGCATTTCTTTTGTTTCCACATCCGATGGGAAAGCGTCAAAGTCAGCCTTGCCTACAACCTGCCCAGTAAGGCTTCCCCAGTCCTTCTCACGAAACAATGCCGACCTTACCCAATCCCGTGGCACCTTGCCGTCAAGCAATATCGTCACGGTATCGGTAGCGCGACGCAAATCGCTGCTCACAATCGCATCGAAAACGCTCACGTCGACCGTTTTCCTTAAAGTCACAGCCTGACTACGGCCGTTCTCCGTCAGTGTACCCGGCAAATGACCTTGGAATATGTGGGATATATTCTCCTCCGTCTCACCATGGCGCACGATACATAATCTGGTCTTCAATGCCTCTTCCATCGTCTAACGCTTCCTGTATACAACCAACTGTCCGCCATGTATATATATATGCCCGTCTATCGGATTTGCCACCCGCCTGCCGCCAAGGTCACGATATATACCGTTGTCATCATGAATATTTCCGATACCGTCATTGCCGTTTCTTACCTCTTCGATTCCATCGGTATACGATTCCAACATGACAGTGAGTGCATGCACTTCGGCCGCTCCCCACAGCCAGCATCCATATCCGAAATCTTCAAAATCGGGTATGGAGCCATATGTTATTATACCACCGTCTTCAGGTTTCGAACCCGTTCCCTGAAGATAGCCTACCTGTCCGGTATCATCGTGCACAGCGTGCCTCATAGCCTCCCATCCTCTTCTGATAACCGGCATATAGGTTGCACTGTCAAGTATCCCCATACGCACGCCATAGGCCATTCCGCCCACGAAAAGCGACGTACCGGTCATCTCAGGACCTTCGCTGCCCACCTGTCCGTAGTTGGACGGTGCCGCCAGACTGACGTTCCACGAGCCGTCCGCACGTTGACACTCGGCGAGCCCCTTGCTCATAAGCAGAAAATCCGAAACATAGTCGTTGCGGTGTCTTTCGGTGTCGGGCGTAAACTGCATCACCCTCGCCAAGGCCATATATACCCATCCGTTGCCACGACTCCAGTAGCAATCCTTGTCGGTTTCTGTGAGGTCGCGATACGGCGGATCAAACTGGTAATCACGATACCACAATCCCGTTGTGATGTTAAACAGAGGTTTCCCTCCGCCTTTCTTGCTACCGCCGTGCCTGTTGCGTGTATACTGATACAGCTCGTACATATATTCCCAATATCTGTCGTCACCGGTGATATCGCCCAACAGTGCAAATACAGGCATACTCATCTGTATTGCGTCTATCCAATACCAATAATCCTTCTTGCCGGTTGCCATCATCTGGTCTATCCTCATCTTGATATGGTCCATACGATGATACTGCTCCGGTTCCATCATATACATTTGCAGATACGACTGTCCGCAGCACTGATAATCGGCATTGGCATTGCGCGCCTCGTTGTCGGTGCTGCTTATCCACTTGTGAAAGTCGCCCCAGTCGGTCGCATATTTCAGCCACTCGGTCTTTGGCTGCTCTCTGTAGATATTCAGCAGTCCTTCGTAGAATACACCTCTGGTCCATATCTTGCTGTTCCGCTTTTTCCCACCAACATAACTGTCGGCTCCCACATCCGGATTGCGGGAAATGAAATATCCGGCCACCTTTTCTGCATTGGCCATCACTGAATCGCTTCTAAACGTGTCGGCAGACGCCCCTGTGGCTATAAGCATCAGTGCGACGAGAATAAATCGGGTCATTGTTTTATGGTAATTATCCGGCATGTTGCCTGCTGTCGTATTATATTAATGTATCAGTCTATCTTTGTCATATGATACCCCATGCGCTTCAACTGCATGGCCATACCTACAAGGTAAAGCATATGCAGACAACTTACGTATGCGGTGAAAGCTGCGGGCGTCGCAGGCTCAATGTTCTCACGTTGCAACATATTATACACCCGTGACGCGCATTCTCCCACCAGCTTCTCCGTCGCAACATAGTCGTCGCCTTTCAACAACAGCACTTCACCGCGTATATACTCGTCCATGTTGTCATATCCTCGCTTGTCACGCATATACGTGTACAGATTGTCAATCTTCGAATATATCTCCCACTCCGTATCCCACATTTGGGCTACGGCCATACCGACATACACCATCCAACCGAGCGACACCGTTGGGTAGCCGTTGAATTCTCTTATGCCGTCGGGCAGATAGGCCTTGGCTATCTGTTGCCATTTGTCTTCCACATCAGGACACTCCGGCATCCTTTTATCAACCTCGCCATTTGCACACAGATATCCGTGCAAATCATTATACAATCTGTCTTCGAAACTCATTTCAATATTCTTTTTTACAAATGTACAATAAAATAGTGAGATTATACACCGACAGGATAAAGAAAATGATTTTTTATCGGAAAGACACGTAAAAAAATGCGATCTGCAATACCAAAAGCAGAAGAATATTCCGCTGTCACAAAGAAATGTTTACGTATTACGCATTCTACCGCCCGAAGATACATTATACCGGCCGCTGCCAAACCACAATTACAGACTGCTCATGGTGTAGTGCCTTTTTCCCAAGGCTGCCATGTCCGCACCATGGAAAACAGGCGCAGAAGCCGATCGGCATACATATCGGGATAAGTCAGCGAATATATCACCCACAGCTTATCCTTAGCCACGCATTTTGTGAAATGGCTGTAACCATCAACCCGTCCGCCATCTTCTGTCAACGGGCCATGCAGGAAAACGTCGCCTTTATCCTCTATAACCTCGGCCCGCATCTTCTCTGCCAGCCACGAGATACCTCCATCGGCATCGGAATACCCCTCATTACGGCACACGTAACAGTCGATTGCCATATTTATGACATTGTCATAACTGAATCTGGAACAGCCGATAACACTGTCGGGGATGGACTTGTCAGGAATGAAAAGCGCCGGATATGGTACTTTAAATCCGAAGTTGCTGTCGGTGTAGTAGACTACAGAACAGAGATTCATCTGCTCCTCAAGAACGTCACCGAAGTCTCTGCCCCGGTCTCGCGGACATAGAATGTCAATGTTGGCCGTAACAATGATTACAACCAACGTGATGATTGTCAGGTAACCTTTCATACTGTATATAATTTGTTTCGGCAACAAAGATATACGAAAGGATTATAAAAGCATCATTTGCTGACTGACAACATCCGGACAACAGTCTGACATTTAACTGACATCGGTCTATCTATCTGACCGTCAACACATAGTTTCTTCCGCGATGCGTCTCAATGCGTAGTCTGCCATCGGCCTCGACCACGTTTTTCAGTCTCTTTATCAACGTGTAGAGCGTCTCGCTGGCATCGTCTTTCTTCGGCCACAGAGCCTCGCATATCTCCGTTTTGGTGAGACTGTGGTCTTGTGCACGGAAGAACATCTGCATCAACGTGTGCTGCATCGGAGTAAAATGTACCTGTGTGCCATCGGCATTGCGGAAACTGTTGCCATCAGAAGACATGGCAATGCCGCCCAAAACGATGCCGTGACAACCTTCTGCGGTAGTACACGAGGCCGGTTTGACGGTGGCATAAAATCTTTTGCCCAGCGGTCCTGACATCATCACAGCCCACATCACAGCGGCAATTAAGAGGACGAGAGGCAGACGCTGGTCGGACATGCCGAATACAGTTGCCATATCACAGCGGGCATAACCCTTAAGGGCAATGCTTGTCCCAAGACGCCCAACCTGCCATACCACAGTGTCACTGCACAGTTCGCCACCATCGACCGGCATACTTCTACAGGCAGTCTGTTCGCTGTCCAATATCCTGACACGCATATACGCCCGGTGGCGTAGCTGAGGAATGGACAGGTGACTGCACAACCTGTCGTCGGTATAGTCCAAAGCCACATTGTCTCCGGAAACACTCCTTAAATGGCGGTATGCCTTCACTGTATCGGCAGCAAGCCAGTCACTGCGCCTTTCGGCCACAGCCGTCATCAACGCCCGATTAAGGTCGTCGACAATCAAACCTTGGGTGGCACGGTAACTGCCGATACTTGCAAGTACAGACGAAGCCACAAGCATAACAAATATAACAACTGATGAATAGCGTATCATTGTCACAATAGGTTTTAGTTTGCTGCAAATTTACATAAAAAGATAAGAATAACACCGCTGACCTCAAGAAATAATATTCTTTAAGAATTAAAAACGACACATGACATTTGGCTTATTCGGATATTTTAGCTTATTTTGCGGAATAATACAATTTATCCTATGAAAAGAATACGTATCTTTCACCTTATTATATATGTCGGGGTTTTACTGCTGGCGGATATGCCGGTATCGGCAAACAACATGAAGGGACATCCCACTGGAGCCGACTATTCCAAGATGTCGTCCTTTGTGCGACGTGCGGCCATGGAATACAACGACAAACACCAAATTGCACAAGCGAAAGGACATGGACGGGAGTTGTGCGCTTTTGTCAAGATGGAAGGCAATGCCGACTCCGTGCTGCATGCCCACAACTGCCGCTCGCTGGTGCGCTTCGGCAACACGCATATCGTATCGGTGCCGCTATCCGAGTTGAGGGCACTGTCGTTGTGCCTGGACGTGACCCGAATAGAGGCCGGCCGAAACCGTTCGATACAGATGGACTCCACGGCTGGAAATGTCAACGCCCTGTCTGTATATGCGGGCAAAGCTCTTCCACAGGCATATACCGGCCGCGGTGTGGTAATGGGGATAATGGATGTGGGATTCGACCTTACCCATCCCAATTTTTATGATGCCTCGGGAACAGACTACAGGATTGTGCGCCTGTGGGACCAACTGTCAGCTGACACCGTGGGCAGCACCCTATATGTCGGGGCCGATTACAGGGGACGCAACGAATTGCTGGGATATGCACACAGCCGCGACGGACTGATACAGACCCACGGCACACATACACTCGGCATCGCGGCAGGCAGCGGATATGACAGCCGGTATCGCGGGATGGCATGGGAGAGTGACATCTGTCTTGTGAACAATGCCGTGACGAGCGACATTCCGCTTATAGACGCCGACGACATATACAAATATACCTATGCCACCGACGCACTCGGGTTCAAATATATCTTCGACTATGCCGACGAGATGGGCAAACCATGTGTGATTTCGTTCAGCGAAGGGTCGCATCAGGATCTGCGGGGCGACGACATGCTATATTATGAGGTACTTGAAAATCTGGTGGGACCCGGACGCATCATCGTAGCCTCGGCCGGCAACGACGGCTATCTGAAAACGTTCATGCACAAACCCGTGGGAAAATATTCTGCCGGTTCGTTCGTCGCTTCCAGTTCCAATTCGCTATATCTTACTATGGCGGCAGACAACGATTTTACAATACGCATTGTGGCATATAAAGGCGAAGTCAACGACACACTGGAAATACCGCTGCATATGGTACAGGAATGTGCCGGCGGAGAATATACCGACACGGTTATGCTGGCCGGACGCAGCTGCGCGATTGAGGCTGCGGCATATGTGTCGTGCTATGATGCGAAGGTTACGGCATGCGATGTTTCCTTACGTGGGTTGTCGTCATCGCTCGACGGTGCTACTCTTTCTGTGGAGCTGTCGGGCAAAAATGCCGACGTGGAAATGTGCCTGATAACGGGCATACTTTACGACAGCGCCATCAACCCCGAACTCTGTGACGCGGAACAGACGCATAGCATACATTCACCGGCAAGCGCGCCATCGGTGATATGTGTGGGGGCTACTGTATATCGCACTGAGTTTACCAACTATCAGGGCGACACATTTGTGACAAACAGCAAAGGCAGAGGTCAACGCACTGACTATTCGGCGGTGGGGCCTACACTCGACGGCAGGACAAAACCCGACGTGATGGCTCCCGGAACAAACATAATATCGTCGTACAGCAGTTATTACATGGAGGCCAACCCCGATGCACGCGATCTGCTGTCGAGCGTAAAACTGTTCGACTTCGGAGGCCGCACATATCCTTGGACGAGCAATGCCGGTACGTCGATGTCGGCACCTGTAGTCGGCGGGGCTATAGCACTGTGGCTTCAGGCATGTCCCAACCTTACTCCTGACGATGTGAAGGGTGTGATAAGCCGAACGGCACGACGACTCGACAATGTATCCGAAGTGCCCAATAACTATTGGGGATATGGCGAAATTGACGTCTATGCCGGACTGCTCGATATTCTCGGCATATCCGGCATAGCAGACATACCTGCATGGCAGCCGTCGGATGTAATGGCAAATATCACATCCGACGGACGACTACACCTGTCGTTCAGTCGGGTTCCCAATGCAACGATTGGCGTTTCTGTATACACAACGGGTGGTGTGCGTATGGCAGAACTTGAAATAACGGCTTACGAAAAAGAATGCCTTGTCAATCTGCCTGCATTGCCATCCGGCATATATGCCGTCAGACTGACTTCGGACGTAAAAGAGTATTGCGGTTCGTCACTCGTCAGGAAGCATTGACAACGGACAGGAACGAATCCTTTGCAGGGATAAACAGATTGGATATAAAACAAATGGATAACAACTGACATCAGTTATTATCCATTTTAAAGTTGCGGAGGCAGGACTCGAACATGCGACCTCCAGGTTATGAGCCTGGCGAGCTACCAACTGCTCCACTCCGCGATATTATTTCTGTTTTGCGAGTGCAAAGGTAATAATTAGTTTTGGAATATGCAAACTTTCTCCCGTTTTTTTGCACATAAAACATAAAAAAGAACTGTTCATGTCCTTTTTAATGTCTCATTCTGCATCTGTTTTTACAGTATATCGCATATAAAACCGAGACAAGAAACCCTACATAGCGCACCCTAATTACATGAATGATACTCTACAAGCCCAGACATAGGACTCGAAGAAGTACGTCCAACCGTGAAACCTTCGTCAATAGCTGCCTCGACAAACTCATCGTAAAAATGACCGGCTATGCTGCCCACCGCCCCGACCGGCAACTTTGGACGGCCGTATTGCACTACATTACGTCTGAAGAACATACGGAAATTATCGACTACAATAAGACGTACCGACGGAACATACAGATGACTGTGAATAAACGGAGCAAAAGAAGCCAGAAACCGATTGGCCATCGGCTCACGATATACACGGTGTATCACATCGGCCATACCACAGCCTGTCTCACGCTCAAAGTCCGACAGAACGGATTCCGGAAGTTGATTCTTGTAAAGGGCATTGACAAAGAGCCGCCCGAGCACGGCCCCACTGCCCTCGTCGCCGAGAATATATCCAAGCGGCGGAGTGTTCATCACTATATCACGACCGTCGTACAAGCACGAGTTGGCACCGGTACCGAGTATGCAGGCTATACCCTCCCCCATTCCACATACGGCACGGGCCGCACCAAGCAAATCACTATGGACCTCTATAGTTGAAGCATGCGAAAATGCACAGGATAGCACATCGGTCATCATTGGAACACATTCTTCACGACAACCGCTACCGTAAAAATAGACCTCGTCCACTTTGACATCGGCAAGTTCGGGTAAAAGTTCTCCATTCAGAACGTCATATATAGTTTGTCCGCTCTGATGAAACGGATTAATACCCTGCGTTATAATACGGCGGACGATGCGTCCGTCATTTGTAATACACCAGTCTGTCTTGGTGCTTCCACTGTCTGATATCAGTTGCATTATTTTAGAATCAGGGGAGATGAAAACAGGTCAGTAACATACTTAAATGAAATTGAGTGGTATCTCATTATAACATATTTCCGAACATGCTTATTTTAATGAAAGATTCTCATCGAAGAACCGTGCCACCCGTTCCTGCACCTTCGGACCACACTCATGCCCCATGTCCCATATTTCTGCGACAAGATTGCTTTCTACTTTCTGGCTTTTCCATACCTTACGCATTTCACCAAAGGCCTTCTCCACTCCAGGTAATGGAAACAGTTTGTCATGACTGCCGTTGATGAAGAGCATGGGTTTAGGGCAAGCCAAAGAAGCAATATGAGGATAATCGAGATATTGACGCAGGGCCGGTATGCAGTTGGCAAATCCGCCATTCTCCTTTCGCCCGTACTTCCATGTCATCTGAACGTCGGTTGTGACCATCCAACATACGGCCGCCCCTACCTTTATCCTATCCGACAAGGCTGAAAGCATCCATGCACGATAGGCACCCATGGAACAGCCTGCACAGCCGATACGCTCTTTGTCTACCTCTGGCAGTGTGACGAGAAATTCGGTTGAAGCAATGTCATCGTATGTCATGAAAGCACTGAGGTCGCGCCCATACATCATCATGTTGCCTGCAATGATGTCATACTTGTTGCGATCCACACCCTCGGCACGCCCCCGCTCACCCCACATCGGTGCATCGGCGGAAAAGACGAGATAGCCACGGCGGGCCAGGTAATCGCCCATATACTGTCCGCCGTAGACCTTATACTGCCACTCGTCTGCATCCTTAATCACCACAGAATCTTCCATGAACGGACGTATCATCTTTTCCTTGCCTATGAAAAGATGCGCCCCATGGTCATGAAGCAGGTTGACCGCCGGAAACGGGCCGTCACCATCGGGTATGAGCACATAGGCCCGCACACGGTAGAACTCCGACAGGTTGAACTCTATCTTACGTGCCGTATATCCATCGCGACGCTCTTCTCCCAACACACGCATGTCGTAGCTCCTGGGCTGCGGCGGTGGTGTCATCATACATTCGAAAACTTTCGCACGTGCCTGACGCTTCCATTTGTCGAAGTTGCGTATCTTGCCATTGCCCCAAGCCATGGGATATGTCAGCTGGGCCTGCAACATGTCGACATAGACAGGAAAATCTTTATAAAACTCATGATTGGCCCGCTTTTGTGCAAATACCGGCATGCACAACAGACATGCAACGACAAGCGGGGCTATACGATTCATCGGTTTCATCTGATTGACAGTTTGTTCATATCTACTCCCAAAACCCGTTCATAATCCGTGCTGCCAACATATCGGCATCACACTGTCATCACGGCGGGATGATGCAAAAGTAACCATATTTTTCCACAAACTTAGTTCCGCAGACACAGAAAGACGCACAAACAAAGTAAATACGGCTGGTTTTTACATTTTTTAAGGGACCGCAGGCAGTTTGTAACCATCCAGCTATTACCGGAACGGCAACCTACTGACATCATTGATATTCGGACACTGTTTTCATGTCCTTTCCTTGAATTAATACCATTCCGCCGGTTTTCAATAAAATGCCAATGAAATAAATTCCGTTTTTCTTGCCCGCCCAAAAGATATTTCGTACATTTGTGTCAGTGAACCAGCAAGTTGACACAGACAAACAAGAATGAAAAGAACAATCTTACCAATCATCATTGCAGCACACTGCCTGACTGTTGCAGCACAGGAAAAACGACTCTACGATTTTGTCGTACCGCGTGACGGATCGTTCCGACAGGCACTTGACGCGGCAAACAGCCGTCGTGACACAACATGCCGTTACCGCATCTTCGTCATGCAGGGCGAATATGTCATCCCCACCGAAGGCACCACCACAGGTGGAGACGGCAAGGAATACGGCGACCCGCGCACTTACCTGAAGGCTCCCAACACATCAATCATCGGCGAAGACCGTGATATGACGGTACTCACCAACACCGTCCCGGAACCGACATGGGACAATGGTTTCGGTCGTGCCAATCCGTTGGAGGGAATTGGGCATGGCGATGTGCTCATCATTGAGAAACAGAGCCACGACACATACCTACAGGACTTCACTATGCGCAGCGGAATGGGGGACAATACCGGACGCAACATCGTACTGCATGACCGTTCTGACCTTACCGCGGTCAAAAATATCTGCCTGTGGGGCTATCAGGATACTTACGTAAGCAACAACCAACAGGGGCGTTTCTATTTTGAAGGAGGCATAATCCGAGGGCGCACCGACTATATATGCGGAAAGGGAGACGTTATATATAATAAGGTCACATTCCAGCAATGCAAACGTGGCGGCTATCTGGCCGTACCGTCGGTTGCACGCCGCTACGGATACGTAATGTTGTCGTGCTATATAAAAAGCGAAACGCCCGACGTGACCTACTATCTCGGCCGGCCTTGGGGAAAGGGGACACCACGCGCCGTATGGATTGACACGAAAATGGACCGTGGACCGATAACAAAAGACAAACGCGGCCATAACGGATGGGCAGACATGAGCGGAGGATGGCCTGCGCTATTTACCGAGTATAACAGCCGCCTCGTCACCGGTGAACCACTCGACCTGACGGGACGCCGAAACATGTACGTGGACAAAGAAGGTGTAGAACACGCCAACCGGCCGGTAATAAGCGCCAACGAAGCGGCTGAATATACCATAAAGAACGTGATGGGAGACTGGCAACCGGAAAAACTCACCTGCAATGTGACGCCACCAGCAAATGTAAAAATGAAAAACGGCAAACTGACATGGACAGGCTGCACTGACGCACTGCTCTATGCTATATGTCGCAACGGGAAAGTGGTCGACTTCACCACAAAGACATCATATAGAATCAAGAACAGCAACATAGGCGACCTATGGGCCGTACGGGCCGCAAACCAAATGGGAGGACTTGGGATGGCAACGGAGACGGAGCACAAAGCCCGCTGATATTATGATACAACCGGATGAACATACTGCAAGAATCCCCAAAAGAAAAGAGGTTGGTGCAGGACGCTACCAACCTCAAACTTTTTATTTTGAGATAAGGCATCTACAATTGTTGATGTAACTTATCGGTGGCAAATATAATGATTCTATTTATAAAAAACAAATATTTTATGTTAAATCTTAACGGATTTGTATAGTTTTCAATATAAACTATTATTTTTACAACGATTTCATCAAACCAAATGAGCAAAATCCTCTTATTTGAGTTTTTACTCATTTTTATAAAAACGATGAATGAGATACAGTGTTAATCCATATATTATACTACCAAAAACAACAATTAAGTTTATATTAAAAATCATGAAAACTGCTATATATACATTGGTACTGCTTGCTGCAACACTGATATACGGATGTGAAAAAAGCGACAGGAACGAAGAGGATAGCGACACCGGCAATGATACCGGCACAGGATGGAACGACGAAATAGTGCCGGACACCGTCTTCAAAGGCTTTCTTACAGTTGAAGAGGCCGCAACGGCCGAAGTGGGTTCGCTCATCAATGTTCGCGGATACATTGTCGGCTCTACATCAAGAAACATCTACAACGCCATTGTCCGTCCGCCATTTGAGAGCAGAACATCGCTGATACTTGCAGACAAGAGACTTACAGAAGTTGAGGCTTTTTATGAAGACGACCTTTTCCCCGTACGCCTCACCGACTACAAAGACACCCAAAGAGCGCTCAATCTGGTGGATAATCCTGAACATTGGAACAAAAGGGTATATATATTCGGCCAAAAATGTTCATACATGGGAATGCCTGGACTGGAAAAAATAATGAAATATGAATTCATTGAATAGACCGGAACATGCTCTTGTTTCCCAGACGTAGCAAATTACGATCAAACCTGAATATTTTCTTCAACTTGACAAACACGTTTACTATTCATCGATAAAACCACACTTTTTATTATGATTTACAGAAAATAACAAGCAAAATGTTTGTATTTTAAAATAATATATGTAATTTTGCAACGGTGAACATAAAAACATCTATATATGACAACAATGAATAATACATGGTGGTGGCGTTGCTCGAGATTTAAACAAGTCGCGGGATTACGTAGCCATGTCTTATTATTCTATTGATATAAAAAGGCTCGTCGTTTACTGCGACGGGCCTTTTTGAATTTCAAACAGGGTATTTAGTTTTAGAGATAAAAACAGAAACAAACAATATGGAAGACAAAAAGACATTTCAAGTAGATGAAAGAGGTTTCTATGGAGAATTCGGCGGCGCATATATCCCCGAAATACTCTACGGAACGGTAGAAAACCTCAAAAACTGTTATTTGGAAATACTGGAATCGGAAGAGTTCCAGAAAGAATACATAGAGCTGCTGCGCGACTATGTGGGCCGTCCCTCGCCGCTGTACTACGCACGTCGCATGAGCGAGAAATACGGATGCCGGCTGTATTTGAAACGCGAAGACCTCAATCACACTGGTGCACACAAGATAAACAATACCATAGGCCAGATTCTTATGGCCAAAAAGATGGGCAAAAAACGCATCATAGCCGAGACCGGAGCCGGACAGCACGGTGTGGCTACGGCCACCGTATGCGCACTGATGGACATGCCGTGTGTGGTATACCAGGGTGCGCTCGACGTCGAACGCCAGCACACCAACGTGGAACGGATGAAGATGCTCGGTGCCGAAGTGCGCCCCGTAACCAGCGGCAACCAGACACTGAAAGACGCCACGAACGAGGCCATACGCGACTGGTGTTGCCATCCGCAGGACACTTTCTACATAATAGGTTCAACAGTAGGGCCTCATCCCTACCCCGACATGGTGGCCCGTCTACAGAGCATCATATCAAAGGAGATAAAGGAACAACTGCAGGATAAGATCGGACGCGACTATCCCGACGTACTGATGGCTTGTGTCGGCGGCGGCTCAAACGCAGCCGGAACAATCTACCATTACATTGACGACGCACGCGTAAGAATAATCCTGGCTGAAGCCGGGGGGCTTGGAGCAGACACCGGACATACTGCCGCCACCATACACACGGGGCGGCTGGGTATACTGCATGGCTCACGAACTCTTGTCATGCAGACTCCCGACGGACAGGTAATGGAAGCCGAAAGCATTTCTGCCGGCCTTGACTACCCCGGCATCGGTCCTATGCACGCCAATCTCGCTACCCGACACCGCGCCACAGTATACAGCATAAACGACGATGAGGCCGTTAAGGCGGCATACGAATTGACACGCATGGAAGGCATCATCCCCGCATTGGAGAGTGCACATGCCATTGCCGCACTGCAGAAGGCAACTTTTCGGCATGACGACATTGTCGTACTAACAGTAAGCGGACGCGGCGACAAAGACGTCGAGACATATCTTAACAACAAAAACATGGCAGGAGAATATGGAAACTTCTAAATACAAATACAAGACAACCTCACGCACTATCCTTGCCGACATGTATACACCTGTAAGCGCATATATGCGCCTGCGCGACATGTATCCGCAAAGTGCACTAATGGAAAGTTCCGACTACCACGATTCGAACAACAGCCGCTCCTTTATCGGCATCAACCCTTTGGGATACGTATCCATAGGTCACGGTATGGCTGTATGCTCATATCCTGACGGAAAATCCACACGTCATTCTATAAGCAAAGAGTTCGGAGCCGATGACGCCATCAACGAGTTTATATCCGGTTTTGAGATAAGCGGCGACCACAGCGATGTGTGCGGACTGTACGGATACACATCGTTCAATGCCGTGAGATATTTTGAGAACATTGACGTAAAGGACGAGACAATGAAACAAAACGATGCTCCCGACATGATGTACATACTCTACCGAGATATAATAATGTTCGACCATTTCAACAACAATATGGCAATAGTGAGCATGAGTCCCGCCGATATAAATGACAACGACGAGACAGCCATAGATAGCATCATACACCAACTGAGCAAAAACAACATAAAGACATACGGCTTCCATCCCATAGGCGACACGACATCCACACTCACTGACGAAGAGCACAAAGCCAACATACGTCGAGGCATAAAGCACTGTCTGCGTGGCGATGTCTTTCAGATTGTACTGTCGCGACGCTTCATACAAAGATATGAAGGAGACGACTTCAAGCTGTACCGTGCACTGCGATCCATCAATCCGTCTCCATATCTGTTTTATTTTGATTTCGGAGGTTTCCGCATCTTCGGATCGTCACCCGAAACACACTGTCGCATAGACGGACAACGGGCATACATAGATCCCATTGCCGGAACGACACGCCGAACAGGCGATGCCGAGACCGACCGTAAGGGGGCGGAGTATCTGCGCAACGATCCGAAAGAAAACGCGGAACATGTGATGCTGGTAGACCTGGCACGCAATGATCTCAGCCGTAACTGCCACAATGTGAAGATTGATTTCTATAAAGATTTGCAGTATTACTCACACGTAATACATCTCGTATCACGCGTAAGCGGAAAACTGAATCCAACTGCCGACCCCGTCAGGACATTCATAGATACCTTCCCCGCCGGAACGCTCTCCGGTGCACCAAAAGTAAAGGCAATGCAGCTCATCAGCAAATACGAGCCACACAATCGCGGTGCTTACGGCGGATGCATAGGATATATCGGTCTCAACGGTTCTATCAATCAAGCCATCACAATACGCACATTCGTATCACGCAATGGCGAACTGTGGTTTCAGGCCGGCGGCGGTATCGTAGCCAAAAGCGATGAAGAGTATGAGTTGCAGGAAGTGAACAACAAACTCGGAGCACTGCGCAAAGCCATAATGACAGCAGAAAAGATATAGAGAAAACAGAGAGCATGATGGTTTTTCCGAATCCTCATTACTCCCATAAAATCCCATTACTCCCACAACTCACCTTTCCCAAAAAGAAAATACAATATGAAAATCGTTATAATAGACAATTACGACTCGTTCACATATAACCTGAACCATCTTGTAAAAGAACTGGGTGCAGCCACCACAGTGCTGCGCAACGACAAGTTTGAACTCTCTGATCTCGAATTATTCGACAAGATTATCCTAAGTCCCGGACCGGGAATACCGTCAGAAGCCGGACTTCTTCTCGATACCATCCGCAGTTACGCCGGCCGCAAGCCCATACTTGGTGTATGCCTCGGTCATCAGGCTATCGGCGAAGTATTCGGTGCAAAACTCGAAAACCTAAGCGATGTGTTCCACGGTGTGGCCACCGAAGGCACGCAATCAGGCAATGACCCGATATTCGAAGGTCTGCCGCAACGCATCACCATGGGCAGATATCACTCATGGGTTGTCAGCAAAGACGGGCTGCCGGCATGTCTTGAGATTACAGCAGAAAGCGACGAAGGACAAATCATGGCGCTGCGTCACCGCGAATACGACATACATGGTATCCAGTTCCATCCCGAAAGTGTGCTTACCCCTGACGGACGTACCATCATAGATAACTGGATAAATGGATAATTCCCTTCATCCCATCAATCCCATTATTCCCATTAATTTCCATCAATCCTATGAAAGAAATACTAAACCGAATACTCAACCACGAGGAACTTACCCGTGAAGAGACAAAAAACATACTGATAGGCATCACACAAAGTGCATACCCGGACGAACAGATAACAGCTCTGCTCACCGGCCTTCAGATGCGTGGCATTACCGTCGACGAACTTCTCGGCTTTCGTGACGGCATACTTGAAACAGGCGTTCCTGTACCGCTCGACTGCGACAGATACATTGACGTTGTCGGCACCGGAGGTGACCGGAAAAACACATTCAACATCTCTACAACAGCTTGTTTTGTTATAGCCGGAGCCGGATATAAAGTAGCAAAACACGGCAACTATTCGGCCACAAGCATAAGCGGAGCCTCAAACGTAATTGCCAACCATGGAGTGAAATTCACAGACGACATTGCCCTCCTGAACCGTTGCATCAACGAATGTGGCATTGTATACTTGCATGCCCAGCTATTCGCACGAGCCATGAAATTTGTCGGACCTATACGCAAATCACTCCAGTTCCCAACATGTTTCAATCTTCTCGGACCAATTGTCAATCCGTCAAAGCCACAATGCCAAATGCTCGGAGTGGCCAATCTAAACCAAATGCGCCTATACAACAACGTGTATCAGAAGATAGGCATAGACTATGCCATTGTCAACAGCATTGACGGCTATGATGAGATATCACTTACCGACAACTTTAAAGTCACCACAAACAACTATGAACGTATCTTCAGTCCACAAGACCTCGGTTTCGAAACAGCCCGTCCTGATGAATTAGTAGCCGGAGCTACCGAAGAAGAGGCAGTTCGGATATTCGACAATGTACTGGCAAATACCGCTTTACCGGCACAGAAAAACATTGTATTGGCAAATGCTGCTTTCGGCATACAGGTGTTGGAACGCGGAAACAAAGACATAACAGAGTGTATCGAAACGGCACGCGAATCTATCGACAGCGGCCGGGCATTGCAAACATTCCGCAAATTCGTCGAACTAAACTCATAATCATAATGAAAGATATATTAGAAGAGATTGTGGCATGGAAACGATTCGAAGTTGCCAAGTACAAGGAAACAATATCAGAACGGGAAATTCATACACTGGCAGAACGCCTTTCTGACTGCGAAGTACCGTCGATGAAACAAGCATTGGATAAATCGGAAACCGGTATCATTGCCGAATTCAAGCGTAAATCACCGTCAAAAGGATGGATAAAACAAGGCGGACGTGCGTCCGAAATACCTTTGTCGTATCAAACCAACGGAGCCTCTGCCATAAGTATCCTCACAGACGAAAAATACTTCGGAGGTCATGACGACTTTATACGTGAGGCACGCAACAGCGGTGTAACAATACCTATACTATACAAGAACTTCATTATCGACGAGTACCAGCTGTTTCAGGCACGCATCAGTGGAGCATCGGCAGTGTTGCTGATTGCAGCCGACCTGAGAAAAGATACATGCAAAAACCTTATCCGAACCGCCCATGAGCTACGGCTCGAGGTTCTTCTCGAAATGCACAACGAAAAGGAACTTGAATATTGTGAACTGGAACCGGATATGTGTGGCATAAACAATCGTAATCTCGGATCATTTGTTACCGATATACAAACCTCATTCCGCCTGGCATCATTACTGCCTTACGACACCGTCAAGGTGAGCGAAAGCGGCATTTCCAGTGCCATTACAATAAACCAACTGCGTATGGCAGGGTTCCAAGGATTCCTTATCGGTGAAAATTTTATGCGTGCCGACAATCCTGGAGCAGCCCTGAGAGACTTTATTAAACAGACTGACAATATGCAAAAACAGAGCTGAAAGCAACATACAGCCTATGATTATAAAAGTATGCGGTATGCGCAATACCGAAAACATCAACAATATCGCGGCACTTGGCATTGACTGGATAGGTTTGATATTTTGGACGAAATCACCACGATATGTCAATATGAATCCGGCAGAATCCGACGGCCTTACGAATCATACCATACGGGACGCCATATGCAACATTTCAGCCGTGAAACGTGTGGGAGTATTTGTAGACGACACTGTTCAAAACATTACTACACAGGTCCGTAACTACAAACTTGACATCATACAATTACACGGTAACGAAACACCGGCATTCATAAACAATCTACGCGCCAAGTTACAAACGGAAGCGAATCCCGATATCAAGTTTATAAAGGCCATCAGTGTGACATCAGATGAAGACATCGGGAAATGCTGCAACTATGAGAACAGCGTGGACTATTTTCTCTTCGATACACGTTGTTCAACCGTAGGCGGCAGCGGCATAAAGTTCGACTGGTCTATACTCAATTCCTACCACGGCAATCATCCTTTTCTGCTCAGCGGAGGCATAGGGCCTGACGATGCGGACACAATAAGCTCCATCCACCATCCTATGCTTGCAGGAATAGACCTTAACTCGCGGTTCGAAACAGAACCTGGCATGAAAGACGTTATAGCACTGCGCAAGTTCATCGACAAGATCAGAACCGGCAACAATATCAAATAAGTATAATCAGACCGATAAAAAACAATTATATTAACATGAACAAGATAAACAGACTGTTTGAGGAAAACAAGGGCAAAAAACTCCTGTCACTTTACTTCTGCGCCGGATGTCCCACTCTCGACGGAACGGCCGATGTGATACGTGCCATGGAACGTAATGGCATAAACATGGTGGAAGTAGGAATTCCATTCAGCGATCCAATGGCTGACGGTCCTGTAATTCAAGGTGCCACAACAACAGCCCTGCGTAACGGAATGAACCTCAAGTTGCTCTTCAGTCAGCTGAAAGAGATTAAGAATGAAGTGCAAATCCCCCTTATACTCATGGGCTACCTAAATCCTATCATGCAATATGGCATAGAGAATTTTTGTCGCAGTTGTGTAGAGAGTGGCGTGTCAGGAGCAATAATTCCAGACTTGCCCTTCAAAGACTATCTTGAAGAAGTAAAGCCGATAGCCGACCGCCATGACTTGAGAATCATAATGATGATAACTCCCGAAACGAGCGAAGAGCGCATACGTTTTATCGACAACCACACGGACGGATTCATATACATGGTTTCTTCGGCGGCCACCACCGGAACACAACAAAGTTTCGACGAGGCCAAACAGGAATATTTCCGCCGAATTGATGCCATGCAACTACGCAATCCGAGAATGATTGGTTTCGGAATATCCAACCGTCAGACATTCGACAGTGCACAAAAGAACGCGGCCGGGGCCATCATCGGCAGCAAATTCGTCACATTGCTCAACGAGACTGGAGAAGCAGACACTGCGCTCGGCCGTCTGTTCGACGCTTTGTCACGGTGATTTCACGACACGGATTACACAATTACGAATCAAATGTAATCCGTGTCTCCTCTATAAAATCCCTGATTCCACCTGGAGGATTAGCAAAGAACAGATAAGTATGCCCGAAGACATCCACCGTCTTGAACTTTATATACGGCAATTCATACCGTTCACCCTTATATGCAAACAAACGCCTATAGAAAGGCATTTCATCGAAACGGGACGGTCTAAGCACGAAACTGAGTGACATCACACGCAGTCCGTCAGGTATACGCATAACCGATATTTCATCATAACGGTCGGAACAAAACCCCGTTATGACAGCGGACGATGTATTGTCGGCATTGTCACTGCTGACAACACCGTCAACGTCAATATTCCCGGTGACATGTCCTTTCTCCAACTTTGCAGCAATATCCTCCGGAAGATACATCATCCGCGGCTTGCCATACACAGCCGCCGCACAGCGCAAGTTTACGTCATCTGCATCGAAACCTTGATAACACGAATAAAATCCAAATTCCACCGACGGTTTTACATATCTTGCCATCAACATATCAAACAGTCGCGAGCCACTATCGGGCAAATGTCTCACACGTATCAATTGAACACCTTCAGTTTGCTGTTGCTTCAATTGAAAATCATAATCGTTCTTATTCACCGCCGCAAGTTTGAACACAGGAATAGCTATTGCCGTCATCACAGCACACATTCCCACTGCCAATATGCGTGATTTGCGGTATGCAAACGAATACGAATATCCATCGGCCACGAAAACCCCACTGCGCACAAGCAGACTGACAAGCAGCAACAGAGCGATGAAATCGGCATGAAAACAGACCCTTGCCTCAGTCTGGCCGCACACAAGAACAATACCGAGAGACATGAGCATTGCAAAATACAACACATAGTTACGGCGAATTTCCTCCTTGAGCACATCGCGGCGACAAAACCAAGCCACCACGACAGCAACCAAAAGCAACCAGGAAATACGCACGAACACCAAATAATTGAATATTCCCAGCAACATCCTGTCAAGCAGTGGCGCGGTATTGGCTCCGGCACGCCCCAGTGTCCCCGGAGAAAAAGCACTGAGTGCCGTACCCGCCATAAAACACAATACGGCAGGCAAAGCCGCACTATGAAAAATCCGGCGCCGGTTTACTGTCATCCACAATACAAAACCTATCGATAACGGCAATGTAAGTCCCTCGTGTGTCCATCCGGCAAGCATTGCCAACGGACATACCGCAAAACTCTTCCATCCGACAGCCTGCCTTTCCACCCTATAGAAATACATTATGAAAAGCAATACGGCCAATGCTGTCCACAAATAGTTGAAACTGCCTACAAACCACAAAAAAGCATCCTGAAAGCCCGGAATGAGCACAAAAATTAGAAACGTAGACAACAATAAAGGCATAAAGATATTAGTATGTTCATACTTTTGCATATTTGAAACATTACTCCTACCTCGGTATAAATCTCCGGTCGACCTGATGTTTACGTCCACGGCAAACAAAACACAGCACCATATCAGAAAACAGAAAAACAAAGAATTGAACACATTGAACACATCTTTGCCTAAAATACCGATAAACAATTGTGCCACAGTATGCACCACGATACGTCCGTTTACCACCTTATAATGTGCCGTCTGCGACTCAACTATATCTCCGAACGTCTCTATCGGGCGCTGCTCCATTGTCTCATCCATCGTCCACACACACTTGTACAGCACATCGTCCGACAATGTGGGCGGCGTCATACTGTTCAGACCGTACATTACAAAGAATATCGCCAAAAGCAAAACAGCGGCACATGGTACCTTTATTCGTATCTTCATTTTTTATTCTTACGTGTAAAAACCAATCTAACCAACATGAAATTAACCGGAACTGCCACTGCATAGACTGGAAACGGCGCCACGTCCTCCGGTATTCCGAAACGTATGTAAACATTGAGCAACAACATCTGCAAAATATAGTTCACCACATGAGCCGCACCGAATCCGACTCCATTGCTCAACGAAGCCCTACTTCGGAATGTAAAACAAGACGACAATATATAGTTGCAAACAAAACTCAACAGATAGCCTGTGGTATAAGCGATGTTGGCAGCCATATACGTCATAAGCCCACGGTATATGCCATAATGCACTGCCGTGGCCACAACACCAACTATGCCGAAACGCACCAGTTCACCCAATGTTTTTCGATATGCCGGCTTCCCTCTATTCATTTAACCTTCTATTAGACATTTACAATACACGACAACAACAGATAATCATTGTCAGAAATATATTTTGACTGCAAAGGTACATAAAAAAGCGATTTTTTATGTACCTTTGCAGCATAAAAACGACCAACACTTCAAACATCTGCAAACGATACTAACAGATATCACTGACTCGTACTAACATTAGAAAAATAAACCACTCGTATACCGAATAACTTATAAAAAACCAACTAACATAACAAAATGAGAAAGTGTATAATATCAATGGCCATAGCATTGACAGCATGTAACGCTACAGCCCAAAACAACGACTACGGATATCCTCACACCCCCGTGGCATTCACATCGGTAAAGATTGCACCCAACACTTTTTGGGGCGACCGCATCAAAGCTGCACGCGAAGTTACCATACCTTTGGCTTTCAGCAAATGCGAGACAGAAGGACGATACTCCAACTTCGTGAAAGCCGCTCACCCGAGCGACGACTACGATGTGAGAACGTTTATGGGCTTCTCTTTCGACGATACTGACGTATATAAGACTATTGAGGGAGCAAGTTATCTGTTGCAGACATACCCCGACAAACGGATTGAACAATACATAGACAGCGTGCTCGACATTGTGGCCGCTGCACAGGAGAAAGACGGTTATCTGTATACCGCCCGCACCATCAATCCCAAGAAGCCGCATCCATGGGCCGGCAAACAGCGTTGGGAAGTCGTGGAAAACCTAAGCCACGAACTATATAATCTGGGGCACATGGCTGATGCAGCCTGTGCACATTATCAGGCCACGGGCAACACTAAATTTCTTGACATAGCCAAGCGATACGCCGACTGCGTAATCCGCGAGGTAGGCCCCAACGACGGACAGGCACACGTGGTACCCGGCCACCAGATAGCCGAGATGGCACTGGCACGAATGTATGTACTCACTGGTGACAAACGCTATCTCGATGAAGCGAAATTTTTTCTCGACATGCGCGGAAAGACCAAGCACAAGAACGCCTACAGCCAAAGCCATAAGCCCGTCACCGAACAGGATGAGGCCGTAGGCCACGCTGTACGCGCCGGCTATATGTATGCCGGCATGGCCGACGTGGCGGCACTGACAGGCGACAGTTCTTACATCAAAGCCATTGACCGCATTTGTGACAACATCATCGGCAAAAAGTATTATATTACGGGAGGCGTAGGTGCACGCCATTCCGGGGAGGCGTTCGGTTCCAACTACGAACTTCCCAACCTCACGGCTTACAATGAGACCTGTGCGGCCATCTCGATGGTATATCTATTCCAACGCATGTTCCTGTTCCGTGGCGAAAGTAAATACATAGACTGTCTCGAGCGCACACTCTACAACGGTGTGATAAGCGGAATGTCGGTAGACGGCGGACGCTTCTTCTACCCCAATCCTCTGTCGTCCGACGGCAAATACGCTTTCAATGCCGACAATAACACTACACGCCAGCCATGGTTCGGTTGCGCCTGTTGTCCAAGCAACATCAGCCGATTCATCCCATCGCTGCCCGGATACGTCTATGCTGTGAAAGACAACAGCCTGTATGTAAATCTCTTTGCAGCCAACACTGCAACCATACGTGTGGCCGGCAAAGATGTAACTCTGAAACAGGAAACACGCTATCCGTGGGACGGTGACATCGCCATCAGCATATTGAAAAACAAAGGCAAAGACTTCACCATGAAAGTGCGCATACCGGGATGGGTACGCGGGCAGGTAGTGCCGAGCGATCTGTACAGCTACGCCGACGATGTTAAAACCGGATACAGTATCACTGTGAACGGCAAGAAAGCCGACGGTAATCTCACACCAGACGGATATCTGTCCATAGGACGCCATTGGAAGAAAGGCGACATAGTACGTGTACACTTCGACATGAAGCCGCGCATAGTGACTGCCAATGCCAAGGTGACCGACGACCGCGGCAAGATTGCTGTAGAACGCGGACCGCTGGTATACTGTGCCGAGGCTGCCGACAACAACGGACTGAACACACGACACGTACTGCTCAGCCGCCGGCCGCAGTTCAGCGTGACCGAAGGTCACAGGATAGCCAACACCGGGAACAGCGGACGTGAGTTCAGCGTAACAAAGATTACCATCGACAACGCACAAGCGGCTGTAATCGCCGGCGACGGAACACTGACCTCGCAGACCATAAGCCTTACGCTCATCCCCTACTACGCATGGAACCACCGCGGAGCTGGATACATGGACGTATGGATGGCCAACACCATCGACGGAATGGGAGAATAGCATGCAGTCAATCGCAACGCGGTCTTGGACACCGCTGTAACAGCACAACGGAAATGCCCTGAAACCGCCATCAGTCTCTGGTGTCAACAGGATTGCCTGATGAGATTAATAGGATTACCCGGTGAAGTCAATAACTTTACCGGGTAATCCTATTAACATTAAAGAGTAAAGTCATTAACACCATTTTGCCAAACGGCCGCTACGACAGAATGAAACAACCATAACGACAAAACGGAAACGGGGCAAAAGCAACTGAGTTTACAGCCCGTCACATAATTTTTGCGCCAATTTAATCATTTTTTATTCCCATATATTATATATAATGCTTATCTTTGCACCGATAAGCAAAAAATTGCCACCTACTAAAACAACCGACCAACAGCATCACTACACGACAGGCCCACGGCACCGCCATGCCATGCGGAAGCCATGAGAACCGGCGAAGACAGATTATGCTGCAGGCAACTGAAAAAATCAAAACCATTAAAATAATTTATGAAGTACTTACATTTACTGCTCCTATGCCTGCTTTTCCCGGCCGTGGCTATGGCCGACGGATGGGAAACCACTTACAAGCAGATAGAAAAGAGCATCAGACAACCACAGTTTGCCAACCGTGATTTCAAAATCACAAAGTATGGCGCAAGCACCACTGCCACTGCCGCCGTTAACCAAAAAGCCATCAACAAGGCCATCGCAGCCTGCTCGAAAGCCGGCGGAGGTCGTGTAATTGTACCGGCCGGAACATTTAATACGGCAGCTATCACACTGCTAAGCCATGTCAATCTGGTCGTGGAGAAAGGCGCTGTTTTGCAATTCACCTTCGAACCTGAACTTTACCCCGTGGTACTGACCCGATGGGAAGGTCTCGACTGTTGGAATATCTCGCCCTGTATCTACGCCTACAAACAGACCGACGTAGCCATCACCGGTGAGGGAACAATCGACGGAGGCGGCACACGTGAGACATGGTGGCCATGGTGCGGAGCAGCCAAATACGGATGGAAAGAGGGCATGATAAGCCAGCGCAACGGTGCACGCCCCCGTCTGCTGAAAATGGCCGAGGATGGTGTCGACATGAACGAACGCCGCTTCGGACCTACCGACGGCCTGCGCCCGCAACTTATCAACTTCAACACCTGCGACGGCATTCTCATCGAGAATGTTACGTTGCTGCGTTCTCCGTTCTGGGTTATCCACCCATTACTCTCCAAGAACATCACAGTACGTGGCGTGCATATCAATAACGACGGTCCCAACGGTGACGGTTGCGATCCCGAGTCATGCGACGGAGTGCTGATAGAAAACTGTTTCTTCAACACCGGTGACGACTGTATCGCCATCAAGAGCGGACGCAACAACGACGGCCGTCTGTGGAACAAGCCCAGTGAGAACATCATCATCCGCAACTGCAAGATGGAGAACGGGCACGGAGGCGTCGTCATTGGCAGTGAGATCTCGGGAGGATGCCGTAACGTGTTCGCTGAAAACAACGTGATGGACAGCCCGAATCTGGACCGCGTAATACGAATCAAGACCAACACTTGCCGTGGCGGTGTCATAGAGAACATCTATGCCCGCAACATCAAGGTGGGACAGTGCGGAGAATCTGTATTGAAAATCAACCTCGATTATGAACATAACGAGATTTGCTGCCGCGGCTTCCTTCCCACAGTGCGCAACATCAACCTGGACAACGTTACCTGTGAGAAGAGCAAGTATGGAGTACAGATTATAGCGCTTGATACATGCACCAACGTGTACGACATCAATGTAAAGAACTGCCGCTTCAACGGTGTGGCCGAAGGCAACTCTATCAAAGGACAGACACGCAATATCAACTTCAAAAATCTCTACATCAACGGTGGTCTTAGCCTCATCGAGAAACCCTACAAAAACTATAGCCAGTGGATGACAGCCTCGGAAATGAAACGCGTGCCACAGTCGTACATGCTCGACTTCTCCAACCGGCCGAAGTGGAGCTATGTGATGGGGATTGAACTCGAAGCAATGCTTGACACATATCTTAAATATGGCGGTGACGAGATAAAGAAGTATTGTCTGCAGTACACCGACACGATGATTAACGCCAAAGGCGACATCCGCGGATACAGACTTGAAGATTATAACTTGGATCAAATACGTACGGGTCATTTTGTGGCCCGTATGTATCAGTTATACCCCGAGGCCAAGAACCGCAAGGCGCTCGAAACACTGATGAAACAGCTGCAGAAGCAGCCGCGCACCAATGAGGGTGTATATTGGCACAAGGCCATATATTCATATCAGGTATGGCTCGACGGCATATTCATGGGACTGCCTTACTACGCCCTGACGGCCAACATGCTGCTCAAGGACAAGAAGGCACAAACAATATATGATGATGCTGTGGACCAAATCAAGAAGACTTACGAGCGTACACTCGACAAGAATACAGGACTGAACCGCCACGCATGGGACGAGACACGCGAAATGTTCTGGGCCGACAAGGAGACAGGACTGTCACAGCACTGCTGGGGACGCGCCCAAGGCTGGTACACCATGGCACTAATCGAGCTGCTTGACGCACTGCCCGAAAACTATTCACGCCGCAGTGAAGTGATAGATCTGCTCAAAAAGGATCTTGACGCCGTAATAAAGTGGCAGGACAAGAAGAGCGGAGTATGGTATCAGGTGATGGACAGCCCCACGCGTGATGGCAACTATCTTGAATCGACATGCTCTTCGATGTTCACCTACGCCCTGCTGAAGGCTTACCGCAAGGGATATGTGGGCTCCAAATACCGTGATGCCGGAATCAAGGCTTATCGCGGAATCATCAACAACTTCATCAAAGTAAATCCCGACCTGACCATATCGCTGACAGGATGCTGCAAGGTAGCCGGATTGGGCCCTGGCATGAGCGAAAAGGTGAAAGCTGCTACAGACAAGTACGGCATGAAACTAAAGGAAAACAAACGCCGTGACGGTTCTTACGCATATTACCTGAGCGAGGAAGTCCGCGACAACGACGCCAAGGGTGTAGGTCCTTTCATTTGGGCATCACTCGAAATGGAGGCTTTGGGATACAATACAAACAATGCGACAACTGCAATCAACCGTCAGGCCGTCGTGACACGCAACAATCCTGTCGTTACCGAGGCTGACCCGTTGGCCTCTCTAACAGTAGGCAACGGCCATTTCGCAACAACCGTTGACGTAACCGGACTGCAGAGCTACCCTTTTGACTATGAGGCAGGTGTGCCTCTGAACGCCATGTCCGACTGGGGCTGGCACTCGTTCAAAAACACCAAATGGCTGCAACCGTCGGAATCGGAGCGTGAAATGGACTTCGGACACGGACGCAAGGAAACATATTGCGTGGAATACAAACAGGAAGGCCGCAACAAAGAGGCCACGGAATATTTCCGTGCCAATCCCCACCGTCTCAACCTCGGCACCATCGGTCTGCTGATTAGTGACAAAGAAGGCAGGCAGATACCTCTGAAAGAATTGAAGAACATACGTCAGGAGCAAGCTCTTTGGGACGGGACCATCGAGTCGCGTTTCACGGCCGACGGTGTTCCCGTTGAGGTGACCACAGCCTGCATGGCCGACAAGGACGCTATCTTCGCACGCATCAAGTCAACACTGCTGCACGAGGGTCGCGCTGCCGTAAGTTTCCGATTCTCCTACCCTTCGGGCAAGCACGCCGACAGCGCCAACGACTGGACCAGCCCCGAAAGGCATAGCTCCAGAATAATCAGTTCTGACAGTTGTTCGGCTGTCATCGAACGCATCATCGATGACACACGCTACTACATAACACTGACATGGGAGGGCAATGCCATCTTAAAGGAGACATCACAGCCACACAGCTTCTCACTCATAAGCAATGATGACGTGTTGTCGTTCTGCGCCGAATACACACCTAAGCAGAACCGCATGCGCCAGGGTGCTTTCGAATACGACCAGGCTCTCAAAGGTATAATGAAATATTGGCCCAGATTCTGGAATAGCGGTGCCATCGTCGATTTTTCCGACTGCACCGACCCGCGAGCCAAGGAACTGGAGCGCCGCACTGTGCTTTCACAATACCAGACTGCCATCAACTGCGCCAACTCGACTCCCCCACAGGAGACCGGCCTGACATACAACTCATGGTACGGACGTCCGCACCTTGAGATGACATGGTGGCACGTCGTTGACTTTGCATTGTGGAATCGTCCCGAAGTTGTGGCCGACATATTGGAATGGTACAACAACACAGCCTATCCCGTAGCCCGCAAGATTGCCGAGCGTCAGGGATTCAAGGGTGTACGCTGGATGAAGATGACCGACCCTTGGGCCGGTGAGGCCCCGTCGAACGTAGGTTCGTTCCTCACATGGCAGCAGCCACATTATATATACATGGCCGAAGAGATGTATAGAGCCAAGCCCAACGCCGAGACACTGAAGAAATACGGCGAGCAAGTGGAGGCGACCGCTGAGTTCATGGCCGACTTCGCAAAAGCCTGCGCCCCTAAGAAGGGCAGCATCAAGCTCTTCGGACAGACGGCAATGCAGGAATCCATGTCTAAAGACTTTTCTTTCAATCATCCCTTCGAGCAGGTATATTGGGTGTACGGACTTGGCAAAGCGCAACAATGGCGCGAGCGCCGCGGGCTGGAACGCAACGCCGAATGGGACGAAATAATCAGCCGCATGGCCCCTTTAGCCGAAAGCGAAGGCATATACACCGCCGGCGAGCCATCACAATCTTTCGACCCGAAAGCCAAGTCAGCCGGTTTCGACCCGTTCAACACCGGTGGACATAACACCGCTAAGCAGATTTCAGAAGAAGACTTCGCCTTGAAGTCACGCTCGGACCATCCCGCCGTTCTCGGTGCCTGCGGCCTGCTGCCAGCCACCGGACAGTATGACAATGACAAGATGAGGGCTACGCTCGACTGGGTGATGAATAACTGGAACTGGGACACAACCTGGGGATGGGACTACGGCATGATTGCCATGTGTGCGGCACGCCTCGGCGAGACATCCACTGCACTCGATGCACTCCTTATCGACAAAGGCAAGAACACGTATCTCAAGAACGGTCACAACTATCAGGAGCCCAAACGCCTGCGTCTATATCTGCCAGGCAACGGCTCACTGCTCGACGCTGTGGCCATGATGTGTGCCGGATGGGACGGATGCAAGAATGTGATGAATCCCGGATTCCCCAAAGACGGCAAATGGAATGTGCGTTGGGAGGGCCTCAACAGAATGCAATAGAACAGCCGGAATTGAATGAGACATGACAAGGAGTTAAAGAATGCTGCACCACGCAGCATCTTTAGCTCCTGTCATTTGATTTAAAAGATGTTCATATTAATACCAATCCCATAACTTCCACCAATCTTCCATCATCCCATCCATCCAATTCCTATCTCCTAAAAACGAAAATAGAAATTATGAAAAGACAGTCCATCATATTATCCTTCTGTGCCATTACCGCAGCTGCAACGGCACAGATACCGGCCTTTCCTGGAGCCGAAGGTCACGGCCGCTACGTCAGCGGAGGCCGTGGAGGCAAGATTGTCCATGTGACAAATCTCAATGACAACGGTCCAGGCTCGTTTCGCGAGGCTGTAAGAGGCAGTGCAAAGAAAATAGTAGTCTTCGATGTGGCCGGAGTGATACCGTTGGAATCCGATCTCGACATCGGGGCCAACACCACCATAGAAGGACAGACGGCACCCCATCCCGGAATAACACTGCGCTATCACACTCTACGTTGCGACAACAACATCATCATGCGGTTTATCCGTGTCAGGCGCGGACAGGAAAAAGACATCAACGACAGTGCCGACGCCATTTACGACAACCACAAGACAGGCATTATCATCGACCACTGCTCGTTCAGCTGGAGCATTGACGAGGTGGCATCGTTCTACGACAACAACAACTTCACAATGCAATGGTGCACCATAGCCGAAAGCCTGTCTAACCCCGGACACAGCAAGGGCGCCCACGGATACGGCGGCATCTGGGGTGGCAAACTGGCCAGCTTCCACCATAACATGATAGCACACGTGACCAATCGCGGACCGCGTTTCAACGGTGCACGCTACGGATGGACAGGGTATACAGACAACCTGATATACCAAAAGTACAAATGGAACAATCCTGTCCAAGCCGAAAACGTAGACTTCCGCAATTGTGTGATGTACAATTGTCAGGGCTCATGTTATGGAGGCCCCGGAGGCGGACAGATAAACATTGTCAACAACTATTTCAAGGCCGGTCCCAGAGACAACAGCAACCAGGAACGCATAACCCTCGTAACAATATCCACGGCAGGCAACTCCGACAAAAAACATCCGGAATACTACGGCATGACGAGCAGATACTATATAGATGGCAACACCACCGAAACCGTCAAAGGAGCAATCAAGAAGAATCGTGACTGGGCGGGGATAAGCTACGACAAAGGGATATTCACTATCGACGGGGAAAGATATTCAAAAGACATAAACAATTTCTATGGAGACAACGTCGCCCACATAAAGAATACGGATGGCGATATGTGTGTAAAAATAAAGATGGAACAACCAGCTCCCACCGGTCCGGTAACCACACACAAGGCCGGGAAAGCATTCGAAAAAGTACTGGAACACTGTGGTGCATCGCTATATCGTGACACAGTGGACGCACGCTACATGAAAGAGGCACGCGAAGGAAAAGCCATGTATAAAGGTTCTATTACCGGCAAATGGGGACTGATAGACGTTGTGGCCGATGTGAACGGATATACGGAAAAAACATTCGGTACAGGCAAACGCCCCTCAGGCTTCGACTCAGACAATGACGGAATACCCGATGCGTGGGAAAAAGCAAACGGACTGAATCCCCACGACGCATCAGATGCCAACAAGACATCAATTGACACTGAAGGATGCTACACCAATATAGAAGTGTACTGCAACAGTCTTGTTCAAGATATAATGATTGGAGGGAACGCCGGCGCCGAAACGTCTTTAAACGAATATTATCCGAAATATCACAAGGAAGACGGAACATTGGTAAAGGCCATCGGCAGACCATCAAATGAAAAACCGATAAAATAAAACAACAAACATAAAAAACAATATGAAAAAGCAATTACTCGCATTATCCCTATCAGCCATTGCAACAATGTCAATGGCACAGACACCGGCCTTCCCCGGGGCCGAAGGCCACGGACGCTATGTCACGGGCGGGCGTGGCGGCAAGATTGTACATGTCACCAATCTCAACGACTCAGGCACAGGTTCATTCCGCGAGGCCGTAAAAGGCAGCGCAAAGAAAATAGTAGTGTTCGACGTGGCCGGAGTAATCCCCCTGAACTCAGACCTTACAATCGGTGCCAATACCACCATCGAAGGACAGACAGCACCCTATCCCGGCATCACACTGCGCTACCGCACTCTGCGCTGTGCCAACAACATCATCATGCGCTTCATACGCAGCCGACGCGGACAGGAACGCGACGTTAACGACGGCGCCGATGCCATCTGGGACAGACAGAAGACAGGCATCATCCTCGACCACTGTTCGTTCAGCTGGAGCATCGACGAGGTGGCATCGTTCTACGACAACAACAACTTCACCATGCAGTGGTGCACCATCGCCGAAAGCCTATCAAACCCGGGGCATAGCAAAGGCGCCCACGGATATGGCGGAATATGGGGCGGCAAACTGGCCAGCTTCCACCACAACATGATAGCCAGCGTGACAAACCGCGGTCCGCGCTTCAACGGTGCTCGCTACGGATGGACAGGCTATACGTCAAACTACGACTACGATACGTACAAATGGGAAAATCCGGCACAAGCCGAAAACGTAGACTTCCGCAACTGCGTGATGTACAACTGTCCGGGCGCATGCTACGGCGGTCCGGGCGGAGGACAGATAAACATTGTCAACAACTATTACAAAGCCGGCAACTCCGGCAACGGAAACCAGGAAAGAATAACACTCGTCACCGTATCCACAAGCGGCAACTCGGACAGCAAGCATCCTGAATACTACGGAATGACGAGCAGATACTACATATCGGGCAACACAACCGAGACTTCGTCCGGAGTAAAAAAGAAAAACCGGGACTGGGCCGGCGTAAGTTACGACAAAGGTGTATTCACGATTGGTGGCGAAATATATTCCAAGGACCCGAACAACATGTACGGCGACAAGGTGCCTCACAAAAACAATTCCGCCGGCGAACCGTGTGTGAGGATAAAGATGGACGAGCAGGCACCTACAGGCCTCGTGACCACACATACAGCCGAAAAAGCCTTTGACAAGGTAATGACGTATTGCGGCTCGTCGCTCCACCGCGACAACGTCGACGCGCGGTATATGGAAGAGGCACGCAACGGCAAATCGACATACAAGGGCTCGGTGACAAACAAATGGGGACTTATCGACCTCGTTTCGGATGTAAACGGATATACCGAAGAGACATTCGGCACGGGAAAGCATCCTGCCGGCTTCGACACTGACAATGACGGTATTCCCGACGCATGGGAACTTGCAAACGGACTGAATCCCAACGACGCATCCGACGCATTGAAGACCACCGTCGACACTCAAGGCATGTATACCAACATCGAAGTCTATTGCAACAGCCTTGTGCAGGACATCATGCTTGGGGGCAACACAGATGCCGAGACATCCGTTGATGAGTACTATCCCCGATATGTCAGAGAAGACGGCACGGTGTCTGAGGCCATCGGCGGCAATACCAACGCCATAACCACCATTCCCGCCGACAAGACAGTCACCAACACCCTATACTATAACACGAACGGTGTACGCATAGAAAAACCTTTCAACGGAATGTTCATACAGGTAAACTGCCATGCCGACGGCAGCCGGACTGTAATAAAGCGTATATGTGAATAGTTGTTCTTCTAAGTTAGTCAACAGAATTAAACTGCATCCATCCTATGTCCAGACGATAATGCAGTTTAATTCTGTTGACTAACTTAAATAAAAAACTGCTGCCAGTATTTTATTTAGTAGCAGTTTTTTGTTTTCTCAATCATACCGATATTTATGTGTCGTTAGACTGGTAATCTTTGGTACGTGGGAATTTATGGTTTTGCGAGAATTTTTTTATAACGTATAAAGCTACTTTAAAATTGCAAAATCATGAAAAATTCTCAATTTCTTGCACTTTCACTAAGATATTATGCAGAAATCGCTTGTGTCTTGAAGATAAAATAGTACCTTTACAAAATAAATCCAAAACTTATGGAAGATAATAGCCGCTTTTGTTTCCCGAAAGTGCAATATACACAATGTAAATGGAAAAAGAAATTGTCATACATAGGCTTTATTATATAAATATCTATATTTGAAAGGTGCCGAGCAGACAAAGAGTAAACATGCAAAAATACTGGGCACCAATATACACGACAACCCAACAAGGTGGTGAACGTAGGTACATATCCAATAATAATTATGCGGAAAATAACAATGTAACTCAAAGATATGGTAGCAAAGAGGTTCTCAATCGCTCTACTGAGCATATTCCTTTCAGTAGCTGTTTTTGCAGCCGACAAGGATTTGGAAAAAGACATTATAATGGTGTCCTATGAACAGGGATGGATGGATAGCAGTGGGACACTGGCTTTGAAGAATAATTCAAGCGAGGAAGTCAAGAATGTTGTTTTCTTGATTACCTATCTTGACATGTCCGGCAAAGAATTGGACTATGAAGAATTTTCCAAACGTGTTAGTATAGCCTCAGGAATGACAAGAAAACTTAACATTCCTGCATATGAATACAGTCGACACTATCACTATTACAAATCGGAGAATATGCCAGGTGGCTCACCTTCTTTCAAAATCAAGTTTAAGTTGAAAGACTACAATGTTGAGGAAAAAGTCACCGAATCAACAGATGAAGTTCCATTCGACAGATTAGACTACGACCGTACAACAAGAAATGAAGGACTATACCTTATCATAGGCATTGTTGCACTTCTATTCTTCATTGGAATAACCGTAGGCCTATATGTCCTGGTTGCAATAATGGCACAAAAGCGCAACCGAAGTGTTGTTGGCTGGATTTTTTTGAGCTTTATAGCCACACCTCTATTGATGATTATCATCCTACTGGCTATAGGCAAGAACGAAAACTACATTGAAAACCATTATAACAGGTAATAAAATTGAGGATAGCTCGAAACGTGGGATTAGAAGAATATATCAAGACGCAATATGGAAAAGAAAACACTTATCTTATCAATGATTGTCTGCATCTTTGTCTTATATGCTCAGGCAAAGACAACTTACATACCTACATATGACAATCGTCTTCTTCTGATAGAAAATGGTGAAGTTGACTCTTTAACCAATACGTCTCATTCTCTAGTAATGTCTTCTAAAGACGGTCTCATCACTTGTACCTTGGCGCAACAGGTTGTCTCACAAGACCTGGTACGTGACATCAAAAGGGCGAAAAATGCTGCAGGCTGGTCTATGGTTGCAGCAGGACTTTCTTCTGTTTCAGAAGGAATGGCTCAAAGCCAAATGAACAATGGATATAACAAGGGATGGGCGATGCAGAACTATGTGGACGCAAGAGAAAATACAAATGCTTCTCTTGCCGCGTCGGATGACGCCATGACCCTTGCAGAAAACTTAAAAACCCTTTTACTTGATTTGGTAGTAAGAAATAATTCTCAAAAAGAAATGCTCATAGCCGATATAGATAGAGGATTGGTGTGGTTCGTTCTACCAAATTGCGAGGTTCGTCTTCCCTTATTGAAAAACGAAGAATGTCATTTTCGGATTTCATCGTGCAATCCAATGGATGAGAATGTGAAGTATATTAACGCATTGGGTACAAGCACATTAGAGAAATACACCATCAGTTTTGAAACAGATATATCATGGTATGTCCCTATTAGCAATAAAGCTTTAAAGGGTTTACGATTTGAAACAGATATACTGGATGGATATATCAGAATAGTCAAAGACACTATGACAATGAGTATTGTATCAGAAGATGAGCTTAGAACCATTAAAAAGAATCAAAAGTGACTTGATGAACCGAAAAGTTAATCTGTACGGATTATTATGAAAAAACGCATCTTGTTTTTCTCAAACCAGAAAAACGAGATGGGCTTCTCTGCCCTGTTTACCCACCTTTTTGGCGTAGTATACTTGACGTAAAGGCATCCCGACACTCCCAAAATGACCGTTTGGCAGTGCAACGAGGGCCGTTTTGCAGTCCGACAAGGGCCTTATTGCAAGGTGAAACGGCCTTCTCTGCTTTCTCGACAAAGTAACATTGTTGTAACATCTTGATAGCCAGCGCTTCCCTTTTGAATCTAAAATCGCGATTTTCTGGCCATCAGACGAAAATAACGATTCCGATGTTGCTTAACATACGTTAAAGTAAAATTTTTAAAACCTCCACTTCAAAATACAGCTCTATCGAAGAGCACGTTTCAAAATTCTGCCATCACCGATCCTTAAGCAAGATTGTCCAAAAACGCAAAAACAGGCAATACTGTAAGAGCATGACTTGTCAGGATAGTGCACAGTCCTGACGAACCACCTCCTTTCATGGTCTTGGCACTACACTCCGGCTTATATTTTTTGATATAAAAGGTGTAAAATATCACTTTAAAATTCACGACAATGATTTTTCCACACTTTTGTCTCCTCTTTATTATGTATTTTTCTTAATTTTGTGCGCTGACTTTAAATAAGATATCAAAACCATACAATCACTACTTAATGAAACAAACAAGCATATAAAAAAAATAGATCAAACCAATTTATACTAAAAATTTAAAATCAATCGTATGACAAAACTATTTCGATTTGTCCTTGTCATGGCATGTTTGGCCGGCGTCATTCCGGCAAGCGCTGCTTTCAAGGACATCAAAATTGACCTTACCGGTCAGTGGCTGCTCACGACAGAAGAGTTCGCGGGCGACCCCAAGCCAAACGTTGAATTCGGCATTGTCATCGCCGACGACGGTACGGCCACACGAGTCGAAGCCACCGACGCATCAGCCGATGCCGTCATCAGCGGCAAGTATCACAACGACCACGGATGGGGCGGGGCCAAACTGACCTTACCCGTGGACGGTATGGTGAAGATAGGTGTGGGCAACTGCGACTATGCCACCCACACCGTCAAGGTGACCGATGCCGCCGGAAACGAGGTGGCAGCGTTCGCAACAGAGAAGACCGGATGTTGGAAAAACAACAAAGACGACAATCACGTCACTTTCGGCTATTATCGGGGCGAGGCCACCACACTGACCATCACCACAAGCAGCTACACCCCGTATCTCTCTGTGGAAGCCGTAGCGGAGGCCCCAAGCCAGGCCACCGTAAGCTACGATATGGGAGACACGGAAGCCGAAGGCACACTGCCGGCCGGCATGAAAGCAGACGTAGGTACAGACTACACTCTGCCGAAGAACTTCACTCTCTATGCCGAAGGCAAGACCCTCACGGCATGGACAGACGGAACAGACAACTACGCCCCCGGGCAGACAATCAAACTGGAGAAAGACCTCAAGTTGTCGCCCGTATTCACGGAAAACACCGTCTCATTGGCCGACCGTACTGACGCCGTAATGCTCAACTTCGACTTCCAGACAAGAAACGGAGCGCCCGTCGTAGGCTATGAAAACGTTACAGGAATATGGGTAACCCAGGCCGTTGTCAACGGACAGACCATCGACGTAAAACTCGACTTCGACACAAACAACGGCGGCAAAATAGCCAACGCCAACTGGACGGACCTGGCACAGATGAACTCCGGCACAAAACTGACCGTACCATCATGCAAGGGAGCGACAATAACACTCGAGGCCTACGGCACCATCACCACCACGACCATCGACGGTCAGAACGACTACACACAAGGGACAACCATAAGCTACACCATCGGCGGCACAGCCGAGACGATAGACATCGTCATCGGAGACGGATCGTATTACAGATATGTAAAGGTGACACTGCCTGTGGCAAGCACTCCCGGAGGCAAGACATATACCGACGAACCCGTAACCGTGGCATGGCCGATGAACGACACCAACGAGCCCGGGAAATACACTTCCACACTCGCTGATGCCTTCTCGATAGTTTCGTTCGACCCGGGCGTGACATCACTCAACCCCAAAAAGCCTCTGGCAAGCATCACCGACGGCAACGCACAGGAAGTTGTCAAAGGTCTCAACTATTCTGCAGGAACAGGCAAGGGCGACATCCTGACATGGAGCGTGAAGCCCGCGCAAGGACTGACATTCACCCCGACAAGACTCACAGGATATGTCAACCGCGACGGAACAGACTCCGAAAACGGTATCACCGTCGAAGTAAAGATGGGCGACGGCTCTACCGTAACGCTCGGAACATGGACAGCCCTGCGCAGCGGCAAGACTTCATCATACAAACCTTACGACGCAACGGCAATCTATCAGTATGACATCACCCTGACAGCTGAGCAGCAGGCCGTGCTCACCGGAGCCGAGACATTCTACCTGACCTCTACTGTAGGCGTGGGAACGGGCAAGAGCGGAATCTTCGGTGAGGTGACTGTTTCCGGGACTGTTTCCGGAACCGTAGCCAACATCGAGAAATATACCCTCGCCTTGAAAGCCAATCCCGAAGAGGCCGGAACAGTAAGCGTATACCCCAAGGCCGATGTATATGACGCCGGATCGGAGGTGCAGCTCACTGCCACTCAGAACTTCGGCTATCACTTCACAAACTGGGCCGATGCCGAAGGAAACATTATATCGGAAGATGCCAAGTTTACATATTATATTGATGGCAATGCCGATCTGACAGCCAACTTCCAGGCCGTGAAGACATACGAACTGAACTACAACGTTGATGGCGGAGCCAATCCCTACATGGTGAAAGCCTCTCCGGTTCCCACCATAGTAGACGGCAAGAACATGTATGAGGAAGGAACCCGTGTGACACTGACTGCATCGTCAAACCCCATCATGACCTTCACAAACTGGAGCAACGGGGAGACCGGTGCCGAAATAGCCATAGACATGAACTCTGACTACAACGTGACGGCCAACTATGATGCCATAGATTTCGTAGCCGGCTGGGACTTCGAACTGAAAGGTGCCGAGGGCCGCAAAGCAGACTTCTACAGTGCCGACAACGATGTGGCCCAACTCATACTGCGCAATGAAGCCGGCGAAACATCAGGATGGCTCGACAAGAGCAATGAAGCCGATGGCGGATACGAAGGCCGTCCCGGTGCCGTCAACTGGCGTACTACCGGTCTCGGCGACTACTACTGGCAGACGGTGCTCAATTGCGAAGCCTTCACTGACATCACAGTAAAGACCGCTATGACCTACAACTACAATGCCTACCAGACATACAACGTGGAGTATTCACTCGACGGCACCAACTGGAACAAGGCCGGACAAGTCGATATGCCGGGCCGCAAGACATGGGTGGACGCAGAAATCGCCCTGCCTGCCGAATGCGACAACCAACCGAGCCTGTATCTGCGATGGATTGCCGACAAGACATCATCAATAGACGGAACGACATCGGATAACGACGGAGCATGCCTTGGAGCAACGTGGATTATCGGCAAGGCACAGATTGTGGACGACGGAAAAGCTCCTGAGCTGATATCTACCGTACCGGCCGAAGGTTCAGACAACGCTTCTGCCAACGGAAAGATTGTACTGACATTCAACGAGAAAGTCAAAGTGGCCGAAAACGCCGCTGCCACACTCGGCACTCAGACTCTCAAACCCGCCGTTTCGGGCAAAACCGTCATATTCGAGTATAAGGGTCTGGAGTATTCAACGGAATACACATTCAATCTGCCGGCAAACACTGTCGCTGACCTGACGGACAACTATATGGCGGAGCCTGTCATAATCGGTTTTACAACAAAGACTCGTCCCGCAGTGGCCAAGGCACTCTACGACTTCATAGTGCCCGACAACGGAACGTTCAATGAGGCCATCATCGCCGCAAACAGCCGCACCGACAAGTCAAAGCGTTTCTACATCTTCGTGAAGAACGGCTCATACAAAGCCACGAACACCGAAGGTGCCACAGTGGTTGGGGATGACGGAAATACCTATCCGTCCGTGACGACAAACCTCACGGCATCCAACGTTTCGATTATCGGAGAAAGTATGAACGGCACTGCCGTCTACAACGAGCCGCAACATATCTTTGAAGGACTTGGCAAAGCCACCAACCTCATGATACAGAACAAAGTGGAGAACACCTATCTTCAGGACATCAAGCTGACACACACGCTCGGTGACAACGGACGTGTGGCCGTACTTCAAGACCGTGGCAACAAGACTATCTGCAAGAATGTCAACCTTGACGGATATCAGGATACATACTACAGCAACCAGAACGGCTCACGCTTCTACTTCGAGACGTCAACACTCGGAGGTCGTGTAGACTTCCTATGCGGTGGTGGCGATGTCGTCTTCAACCAGTGCGACCTCGTTGTCAAAGGCGACGGCACAAAGATTACGGCAGCAGGAACACCGGCAAAATACGGTTACGTCTTACTCGACTGTACAATCAAGGGCGACAAGAAATTTGACGGCAAGTTCACTCTCGGTCGTCCGTGGAGCCAAGGTGCGAGCCGCGTACAGTATATCAACACCACGATGGAACTTCTGCCCACAGCAGCAGGATGGGAAGAAATGAGCGGTGGATGGCCTACAGCATTCAAGGAGTATAACAGCCACACTGCAAGCGGCACACCGGTCAGTCTCACCAACCGCAAGACCGTCTTCGGTGACGGACACGAGGCAGATACCCGCACACCACTCACAGCAGCAGAAGTGGCCGAACTCAGCATCGCCAATGTAATGGGCGGAAACGACGATTGGGATCCGACAGCAGCCACAGAGCAGGCATCAGCCCCGACCGATGTAACCATAAACGGAACATCACTCACATGGAAAGAGAACAACTACGTACTCTGCTGGGCCGTATGCAAGGACGGCAAGGTTGTGGCCTTCACCACAGAACCGTCCTACACCGCCGACGATACCAACGCTGTATGGTCCGTACGTGCCGCAAACGAGATGGGCGGTCTCGGCGAAGCCTCCGTTGCAGCCATCACTGACGGAATAAATACGGTAAACACCGGAAACAGCAACGTGGTGAAAACGGAATTCTACAACATGCAGGGCATCAAGGTGAACGAATCGTTCAAAGGCACCGTAATCAAGGTAGAGACACTTGAAAACGGAAGCAAGGTTTCCACCAAGACAAACAGATAAACGACACGGCTGCCTACAAAGGCATGCCCGACCTATATCCAATCCCTCTGCACGGTCACCATACCGTTGCAGGGGGATTCTTGTTTTGCATTCGCACAAAACAAGATAGCATGTATACATCCCCTTCCCCATATTTTGCATTCTTTTTTATCCAATTACAAAATAAACATGTATCTTTGCAGATAATAAAACATAAAAGGACATGATATATCCAATAGGAATACAAGACTTCGAGAAACTGCGCAGCGACGGCTACGTATATGTAGACAAGACGGACCATATATACCGCCTTGCCACCACCGGCAGCTATTATTTTCTCAGCCGGCCGCGACGTTTCGGCAAAAGTCTGCTCCTTTCCACGATAGAGGCTTACTTCAGCGGAAAGAGGGAACTGTTCTGTAATCTTGCCATATCTGACATGGAAAAGGAATGGACGGCTTATCCCATCCTGCATCTTGACCTGAACACCGCCAAATATGACGCGCCCGAAAGTCTGCTCAACGTGCTCAACGACACTCTTGCCGGATGGGAATCGGAATATGGGACATCGCCCACAGAAATAACGCCGGAGTTGCGTTTCAAGGGCATAATACGCAGGGCCTGCGAAAAGACCGGCCGACGTGTTGTGATACTCGTCGACGAATACGACAAACCCATGCTACAGTCCATATGCAACGTGGCCCTGCAGGACGAATACCGAAGCATACTGAAAGCATTCTACTCGGTGCTGAAGACACAGGACCGCTACATACGGTTCGCATTCCTCACCGGCGTGACCAAGTTCGGAAAGGTGAGCGTATTCAGCGACCTGAACAACCTGAAAGACATTTCAATGGACGAACGCTACATAGACATATGCGGCATCACAGGACAGGAAATACACCGATACTTCGACGACAGAGTGACGGAACTTAGCCGGAAAAACAATATGACAACAGACGAATGTTACGCCAAGCTGGCAAAGACATACGACGGATATCACTTCGAGACAGACACTGTTGGAATATACAATCCGTTCAGCCTGCTCAACACTCTTGACAGATTGAGATTCGGCAGCTACTGGTTTGAGACGGGAACACCATCGTTTCTCGTGTATCTGCTGAAAAAGTCCGACTATGACCTGAACAACCTTCAGAACGAACCCGTGTCGGTAGACCTGCTGAACAGCGTCGACTCTATGTCGCAAAATCCCATCCCCGTGATATACCAAAGCGGATATCTCACGATAAAGGGATATGACGAACGTTTCCAGCAATACAGGTTGGGCTTTCCCAATGATGAAGTGGAAACAGGCTTCATCCGCTATCTGCTGCCAATGTATACTCCGGTAAACGAAAACAAAACAGAGTTTTTTATTGCCAATTTCATTAGCGATGTGGAAAACGGCCGCCCGGAAGTCTTCATGGAACGTTTGCAGAGTTTCTTCTCCGACGGCGACTACCGCATAGCCGGAACGATGGAGCTGTATTTCCAGAACTCGATGTACCTCATTTTCAAAATGATGGGTTTCTATACCGACGTTGAGCGGACAACGAGCCGCGGGCGTATAGACATCACCGTGAAGACTGCAGACTACATATATGTGATGGAGCTTAAGCTCGACGGAAGCGCCGATGAAGCACTGGAGCAGATCGAAACACGGGGATATGCCGCTCCGTTTGCCGCGGACAAGAGAAAGGTATATAAGATAGGGATAAACTTCTCGTCAGGAACGCGAGGAATAGAAGAATGGAAGATAGAGGAATAAAAAAACAAAATCGGGCCGTTTGCAATCTTTGACAAACGGTCCGATTTCGTTATTCAAGCCAAGCGGTGATATTATTTCACAACAACCTTCTTTCCATTCTTCACAACAACACCCTTGAACGTATCGTCCACTTTCTGTCCGGCGAGATTGTAAGCAACACCGCCCTCCGCCTTATTCACTGAAACATTGCCGATACCGTCGGTACCACCGGCCTCAAACTTAAAACCGAAATATCCCATCTTTGTACCAACAGCAAACACATAGTAAGTTCCACCGGCCTCGGTTTTCACCGTCACAGTTCCATTAGACTTTATACCTATTATATCTTCACCTTTTTCATTTTGTGTGAAAACTTGAGATTCTTCTGCATCCTTGTTGTCCGGCAACATGTAAGTATAGTCTGTTACCTTAGCATAATCCTTGTCTACAACAAAAAAACCTTTATTGGCTCCCAATTGGACACCAACCGTAAGGGTTCCGGCTACAGCTGTCTCAAACTTATAATAACATCCCGTAGGTTCATTTCCAGCGGTATATTTACCATTGGTACTACCATTAGTATATGCTGTAAAATCAGCATCGGCCCAATTCGAAGTCTTTTTTCCTGCAATAAAAGTACCGCCACCATCACTATAAGTCATGACAACATTCTCTACAGACGTTATCTTGTCACCAGCGGTAATAGACTCTTCTTCCGAAACTGCATAAAGTCCCTGCGCATCAACACTCATTGCGCAGAGCGCAACAGCAATCAAAGTAAAAATTTTCTTCATAAGATTTAATGTTTTTTGAATTGTTTATTACTAAAAAATCAATTAGGAATCTAAAAACGATTTCACATACAAAGATAAGAAAAACAATCCTAATATGTAATGACAGTTCAACAAAATGCCGCCATTTACATTATTTTTACATATAAAACAACAAAAAATACACATTCCACCCTATATCCTCCCCCTCACACATGGTTTATCCACTTCTATATATCCACGCAAGAAACCGACGCTACATATTCTTGTAATAAGTTAGTTAACAAAATTAAACTACATTATCGTACGGACAGAACGCGCCCCGGCGGGGCAACGAGCACATAGCCCGGGGCAGAGCGAAGCGGCACCCTGGGATTCAAACATCGACAATCCCCGCGCCCTGAAAGGGCAAAAGCATAAATATATATGAAATATAAAAAAATGTAAGTATCTGATAATTAATACTTTTGCCCTTTCAGGGCGAATGTATGCAATCGTGTAGTTCCCGGGGTGCCGCTTCGCTCTGCCCCGGGCTATGTGCCCGTTGCCCCGCCGGGGCGCGTTCATTCAAGGCGCATCCGTCCAATGTCCAGACGATAATATAGTTTAATTTTGTTGACCAACTTAAGAAACACAGATTTGGCAGAGTCTCAACCAAGTAGCCCCCGGCAACCTCCCTCTAATCTCGGACGCGCTATGGCAAACAGCAGACCAACGCTGCCGTAATTCAATGTTATTGACCTTACTCACTAAAGTCAATAACATTGAATAGTAAAGTCATTAAGATTAAAGAGTAAAGTCATTGACCTCACATTCCGTGCGGGCCGTAATGCTCCATGCAGGGCGCCGGCACCATATCAAAAGGGCATATATCCAAACAGGACCAAATGGGGATATCCCCTACGGACATACACAAGATTCACATTCCTACAAAGCCGTAATAACCGCACGAACATGCCATAAAATCATTATTTTCCTAAATAAAATACAAAAAATCCACTATTATATAACATCTTTTTCTTAATTTTGTGCCATAAAACAAAATAATACTAACCCCAATATACTAATCAAAATAATACAATCATAGAAACAAGGAATATCTTCAAATCCGAAATGGCTACATAGAATGAAGTTTGATATTGGCCATATAAAAAACAAATTACCGAAAATATCATTAATTTAAACAAATAAAACTATGTCTGAGAAACTTAAACGTATTCGAACGGCGCTGATTTTTGCTTTTCTGCTAATAGCGGGAGGCATTCATGCGCAGACTGTAAAAGTCACCGTTAAAGACTCCAATGGAGAACCAGTCATTGGAGCAAGTGTGATAGAAAAAGGCACACGTAATGGTGGTGTGACCGATTTCGATGGAATCATCAACGTAAAAGCCAAAGGCGACAAGCCGCTTGTCATATCTTATATAGGTATGAAGACAAAGACTGTCAATATAAAAGGTAAAAGCACAGTCAACATTACGATGGAAGACGATGCCACGACACTGAACGACGTGGTTGTAATCGGTTACGGTACGGTGCGCAAGAAGGACCTTACCGGTTCGGTGGCATCCGTAAGTGCAAAGCAACTGGCCAATATCCCTGTATCGACAGCCGCCGAGGCTATGCAAGGCAAAATGGCAGGTGTGAATATTTCAACAACCGAAGGTTCTCCCGATGCTGAGGTTACCATCCGTGTGCGTGGTGGCGGTTCACTTTCGCAGGACAATTCACCTCTTTACATAGTAGACGGATTCCCCGTGTCTACCATCAGCGACATCGCCCCAAGTGACATTGAAACCATCGATGTGCTTAAAGATGCTTCATCCACAGCCATCTACGGTGCCCGCGGTGCCAATGGTGTTATCATTGTTACAACAAAGAGCGGCAAGGAAGGCAAGGTACAGGTCAACTTCGGAGCATCGCTGGGTGTACGCAAGATTTCAAACGAGATTGAGGTGCTTGACCCCTATAACTATGCTCTCTATCAGTATGAGATAGGTGACAAGACTGGTTACGGAAACTATGACGACCTTGACATCTGGAAATCTGTTGAAGGCAGCGACTGGCAGAACGAGCTTTTCGGACGCACCGGTCTGCAGCAGATGTACAACCTGAGCGTAAGCGGTGGCTCAAAAGATACCAAATTCAATGTGAGCTACTCGCGTACTGACGACAAGAGCATCATGCTCAGCTCTGATTTCAAGAAAGATAATATCAACGCCAAGTTGAATACCCAAATCAACAAATGGATCACTCTTGACTTCAACGCCCGCTTGAGCTATCAAGTTGTAAACGGTCTTGGCTCGGGAGCGGATGTGAATGACAACAACGTGACCAACTCACTGGTTGGTAAAACTATCACATTCCGTCCTGTGAATCCGCTCACAACAGACACCGAAGAGAACGATGAGAATACGTCTAACAGAGAAGCCAGCCCCTACGATCGTATGCTTGACACATATAAACAGCAGCGACGTCTGCGCCAAAACTATAATGCCGGTTTGAACTGGAAGCCTTTCAAGAATCTTACCATACGCAGCGAGTTCGGCTATGCTTGGTACTATGGCAAGACGACAAGCGCATTCGGTTGCAGAGCTACCCGTAACTCGGCTTTGGGATATTCAGGAAGACCTCAGTCCCAAATAACACGCGAGGAAACACGCAACTGGCGTAACGCCAACACCATCACATACGAGAACGAGAATTTATTCATGAAGAACGACCGTTTGAACGTTCTCGCCGGTCAGGAATGGACAAGTTCGGGCACAGAGACATACAACTCTTACTCTGTCAACTTCCCGGCATCGATGACTCTTGGTGAGGTTTTGGCCAATCAGGGGTCGGGTCTGGCCCTCAACAACAGTAACAACATTGCCCGCAAGGACAATATGATGTCATTCTTCGGCCGTATCAACTATACCATCGCCGACAAGTATCTTTTCACTGCCACCCTCCGTGCCGATGGTAGCTCTAAATTTGCGAAAGGCAACCGTTGGGGGTACTTCCCATCTGCAGCTATCGCTTGGCGTATCACCGAAGAGAACTTTATGAAAGATGTTAAATGGGTATCCAATCTTAAGGCACGTCTGAGCTTCGGTACGGCCGGTAACAACCGTATCAAGAGCGGCTTGGTACAGACTCTCTACACTCTGACCAGTGCTACAGACAAGGCTCCCTACTTTGACGAGACTGTGGACGTGATGCTTAACCATAGTACACTGGCCAATCCCAACCTAAAATGGGAGACCACCATCACCCGTAACTTCGGTATCGATTACGGTTTCCTTAACGGACGCATCAACGGTACTGTAGACCTTTATTGGAATACGACTAAAGATCTGCTCATGCAAACCAAGATCCCTACGATATCAGGTTATGACTATCAGTATCAGAACTTCGGACAGACTTCAAACAAGGGTGTCGAGTTTACTGTAAATGCCGCTATCATCGAGAAAAAAGACTTCACTTTGAACTTTACCGGTAACATTTCTTACAACTATAACAAGATTGACAAACTGAACACCGATACCGAGTTCCAAAACTACAAATGGGCCGGTTCTACATTCGATGACAATGAGAACTTCAAAATCGTAGAAGACGGACGTCTCGGCGAGGTTTGGGGATACAAGAGTCTTGGTTTCTACACTATCTATGACGAAAAGACCAATCCCAACGGTGACCTTACATGGAACGGCAAGACATGGACGCTCCGTGAAGGTGTGGTAGACAACGGTACCGCAACTGTAGGCGGACAGCTGAAACCCGGTGCCATCAAGGTACAGGTTGATGAAAACGGCAAGGCACTGAAACAGCGTCTTGGCAACACCATCGCTCCGTGGCAGGGTGGTTTCGGATTCAACGCCACATTCCATGGTTTCGATGCTTCTGTTTTCTGCAACTTCTCACTTGGCAACAAGCGCGTGAACGGTGCCAAAATGGTATCATCGTTCTACGGACAGGCACGCAAGGGATATAACATCAACGGTGACTTCAAGAGCAGATACACCGGACTTGATATAGCAACCGGGCTTGATCTGTACAATCCAGGTAGCGCAGAGGTTATCGCCGCATACGGTAGCACCGAGGCTGCGATAGCACGTCTGAACGAGATTAACGCCGGCGCAACCATCTACAACCCCGCTATTGTTAACAAGATGTCGCTCACAAGCAACTTCGTAGAAGATGCATCGTTCCTGCGTCTGCAGAACGTTACATTGGGATACACACTGCCAAAGAAATTGGTCAACAAGGTGCTTCTCAACAATGTACGCTTCTACTTCACAGGCTACAATCTGCTCACAATCACCGGTTACTCCGGTTCTGACCCTGAGGCTGACACAAGCAGCCGAAAGAATCCCATGTGCCCGGGTATAGACTATGCAGCATATCCCAAGAGTCGCCTGTATGTATTCGGCGTAAATGTTTCATTCTAATCATCAACAGACTATATAATTATGAGAACAAATATAATCAAGACATTGTTTTTGAGTGGCCTGGTTCTTTCCACCGCTTCATGCGAAGATTTTCTTGACCAGACATCAGAATCCGAGCATACTCCCGAAAACGTATGGAATTCTCCATATTATTCAGAGTTGGTACTCAACAGAGCCTACGGAGCATTGACCGAAGACGGAACATACGCTCAGGTTATGGCCTTTACAACATCATTGAATACCGATATCGAACTTGTGGATGCCGGAGACGCTGCAAGCTACACCAATCAAGGAAGTGAGCGCAGTTATATGAACTACAATGCCATTGCCGGAGGCTGGAGCAAAGCACAGCAAGCATGGGACAAATCGTATATAGCCATAGAATACTGCAACAACGTTATAGACGGTGTAAGCGGCAGTTCGTTGGCCAATAATACAACCACAGTGGGACGCCAAATGCTCAGATACAAGGGAGAAGCTATTACGCTAAGAGCCATGCTCTACTTCGACTTGATACGCAATTTCGGAGATGTGCCTTTGAAACTGTCTGAGACAAAGACCGACCTTAGCAACGTTTACATCCCGAAGACCGACCGTGACGAGATTATGGACGAGTTGATAAAGTCACTTGAGGAAGCTATCGAATACCTGCCTTGGGTAGGTGAGAATGGCTACACCACTGAGCACGTGACCAAAGGATATGCCCATGCACTGCTCGCAAACATAGCTCTGCAACGTGCCGGATGGTCTATCCGCGAGGCCGCAAAAGAAGGTTATGAGACAGCAGCCGAAAACAGCGATCCCACCTATCCCACACAGCGTCCTGCCGCTGCCGAGCGCAAGGGATACTATGAGCTGGCACTCAAGCATCTAAATGCCATTATCGCAAACGGCAAGCACCAGCTAAACCCAAGTATCGCAGACCAGTGGTATTTGGTAAACCAAAGAGCGCTTGACACCAAATATTACGAAAACATATTCGAGATTCCTATGGGTCTCAACAAGAGTGGAGAGTTCGGATATACCGTAGGTGTACGTATCAGCGGAGCTTCTGCAAAATACGGTCCCAAAGGTAATTCATCCGGAAAGGTAAAGCTCACCGCACCTTATTTCTGGTCATTCGACCATAATGATTTACGCCGCGACTTGACATGTGCCACCTATGAACTCAAAGAAGAAAACGGAGTTCTCAAGGAGAACATGCAGAAAAACGAACCGTTCAAGATATATGTTGCAAAATGGGATATCCGCAAAATGAACGAGGAGTGGCGTATTGCGGCACTTGGTACAACAGAAAAAGTACCTACCGGTATTAACACCATAAAGATGCGCTACCCACAGGTATTGCTCATGTATGCCGAGGCTCTCAACGAGCTTAACGGTCCAGACAACGCAGCTGGAGGTGCCGGCATGACAGCCCGCGAAGCATTGGCAAAGGTGCACACCCGCTCTTTCGCCGAGGCAGACAAAACTGCAGCACTGGCGTATGTAAATGCTATTTCGGCTGACAAGGATGCTTTCTTTGAAGCTATCGTGCAGGAAAACGCATGGGAGCTGGCCGGTGAAGGTGTACGTAAATTTGAACTGGAACGCTGGAATCTGCTTAGCAAGAAGATTGACGAATTCAAGGAGACATTCAAGTATCAGTTTGAAAACGAATATCCCAAAGATTTGTATTACAAGACTATAACAGAAGGCAGCGAGGTGCGTATTGACATGGCATCAGTATGCTGGTATGAAGAGCCTGCTGACGACGTTAAGAAAGAATATCAGAAAGTATCATGGTGGGGTACACCTAAAGAGGATAACGATCCCAACAAAAATCCGATGGTAGCACTTGAGTATATCAGCGCAGGACTTAACACACCGGTTAAAAACCGCTATTTCATGCCTATTGCAACCGGTACCATAGCCGATTCGCAGGGTAAGATTGCAAATTCTTATGGTTTCTAAACAATAAAATGAAAAGATATGAAATTTAGTTCTATAAATATAAGCGTACTAGGAGCATCATTGCTCCTATGTGCTGCAGCATTCACTTCCTGCTGCAACGACAACGATTGGGATACGGACGGTACCCACAACCGTCCTTTCCATACAACCACACTGACTGTTGATCCAAAAGACGACCGAGCCGGTATCATATTCGATAAGATACCCAATGCCATCGGCTATCAGGTAGAGCTCAGCAGAGATACATTGCACGATGGCATTGAACTCAACGCCAACGGCAAGAGCCAAGTATTCGTGCTGCACAACTCACCTGATACGATATATGATCTGCAGGGTGCAACCAAATATTTCATCCGTATGCGCACCATCGGTGAGGGTGAGACATTCAGTAAATGGAAGTATCTGGCCAAATACAGTTTCACAACAAAGAGCGAGCAAATCATCACTGATATTATCCCGAGTTCAACATCTGCTATCGTGAAATTTGTTCCTGGCAAGACTATTGACGAAGCGTATATTTACCGAAATGAAGATTCCACAAAACTTGACAACAGCACCATCGACATAGCCAATGGTGTAGTTACTGTGACCGGTCTGCAAGCCAATACCACCTATAGAATCAAGCTGTGGAACGAGAAGAATGTGCGTGGCAATATGGTATTCAAGACCACAGAAGCATTCCCCGAAGGATATGATATCATCAACCTCACTGCCGGTGACGACCTAAATACGATACTTGCAAGCGCTACCAACGACAAGGTTGTGATACTTATGGCTCCCGGAATGGAGTACTCAATGCCGATAGGTGAAGAAGGTAATCCCAAGACCCCCAATATACCTGCCAATATCACAAGCGTATACTTCTGGGGAGCAGCCGGTGAAGTACAGCCGATATTCCACGTACGCGGTATGGGCTTAGAGGGCAACAAGGACATCATACGTTTCTACAACACGGCTCTCATCAATGATGGCCCGAGTGACCACTATGTACTCAACATAAAGGGCAACTACGACATCAACAAGATACAGATCGATAAATGCACCATAAAGGATACACGTGGTGTTGTACGCTTCCAAAGCATTACAGGTGGAACTGTTGGCGAGGTTACAATCAACAATTGCCAGATAAGCAATATCGGCTCGTACGGAGTATTCAACAGTAAGAGTCAGAGCGCTTTGACCTTGAATGAGTTGAATATCAGCAACACTACGATGAACGGTGTTGCAGCTGGCGCCTTGATCAACATACATCAGGAAAACGCCAAAGTGAACATCGACCACTGCACAATTTACAACTGCGTACAGGCCGGCAAACCGATCATCGATGTCAACAAGTTGGAGAGCATCGTTCCTTACGTTGCCAACACACTGATTGGTCCGTTCAACGGTAGCGATGGCGAAAAGACAATCAAGGGATGCAGTTTGAAGTCAGTGGATGTCAACAATACATTCTACACAAATGATCAGCTTTGGAACTCAGGCTATGAACTTGGAAACATGATTGATGCAAGTTCTACTGATTTTTGGACAAACGCAGCAGAAGGAGACTTTAGCATAACTATATCTTATCGTGATGAGTATAGCAAATATGGTGATCCGCGCTGGGTTACAGAATAAGCCACTATTCATTTAGCACCTGTAAAGGCGGATATCACAACCAGATATCCGCCTTTATTATTTATTTTCATCAATATATACCTCATACACAATTATTCACACAAATAGTGATAAAAACTAATACCTCATATTATAAATTATCCGTATCTTTGCATAGTACAATCGGCACATCAGCAACTTGAAACAAGTTTCACTGCACTCGATTTGCATTATCCCAGCAATATGACAAGCAGTATGATGCCGCATATTACTTAAAACAAACGACAAACAGCTTAAAACAGAGTATAAATTATGGAATTGAAAAGTAAACTTGCAATGGGTGCCTTTGCCCTCATGCTCGCTTTTCCAGCATTGCCAGCCGTGGCGGACAACGCGGAAAAGACGCCGGCCTTTCCCGGTGCCGAAGGATTCGGCCGCTACGTTACAGGAGGACGCGGCGGAACAGTATACCACGTAACCAACCTCAACGACTCCGGCGAAGGCTCGCTTCGTTGGGCCCTCGGGCAAAAAGGAGCCAAAATAATCGTATTCGACGTGTCGGGAACGATACACCTCAACTCGGCACTAAACATCACAGGCAACACCACCGTTGCCGGCCAGACTGCACCCGGTGACGGTATCTGCATAGCCGACTATCCCGTTGGCGTGAAAGGCAACAATGTCATCGTACGCTATATGCGCTTCCGTCTTGGCAACAAACACGTATTGAAAGACGGTGCAGACGGATGGGATGCCCTCGGAGGCATGGATCAGGAACGCATCATGATAGACCATTGCTCCGTGAGCTGGAGCATTGACGAGTGCTGTTCGTTCCTTGGCAACAAGAATACCACCCTGCAGTGGAGCATCGTATCGCAGAGTCTCGTAAACTCGGGTCACACCAAAGGCAACCATGGCTACGGAGGCAACTGGGGCGGAGCGGGCGCTTCGTTCCACCACAATCTCGTTGCACATCACGCAAGCCGTACGCCACGTCTCGGTCCGCGTGCCACCACACAGCTTGACGAACGCATGGACATGCGCAACAACGTGATATACAACTTCGGAGGAAACGGATGCTACGGTGGCGAAGGCATGAAAGTGAACATTGTCAACAACTACTACAAACCCGGGCCCGGAAGTCCTACCGACAAAAAAGGCAAGCGCATTGCCGGCATCGGCATACGCACCAACAAGTATATAGACACGTATCCGGTATACGCGCCCGCCCTTCATCTCTGGGGTAAGTACTATGTCACGGGAAATGTCAATCCGAAATACGCCGATGTTACCAAAGACAACTGGACATACGGCATCTATGCACAAATCAACGGTGATGACTGCGACGGCACATATACCGCCACAACCAAAGACACGATAAAGATTAACGAACCGATACCCTTCATCGCCACAACCACACATACGGCAGAGAAAGCATACGAGAAAGTGCTGGCATATGCCGGAGCAAGCCTCAGCCGCGATTCCTACGACCAGCTGATGGTCGACGACGCCCGTGACGGCAAAGCGACATACACCGGAAGCGGAAATGGAAAAGGATTCATCAATTCACAAGATGACAACAAACCCGCCGGAGCGTCTGCCGACTGGAGCGCATGGCCCACACTCAAAAGCACAGCTGCCCCAACGGACACCGACGGTGACGGAATGCCCGACGCATGGGAAACAGCACACGGACTGAACCCCAACGACGCTAAAGACGGTGCCATGGTTGCCGACAACGGATATACCAATGTGGAGAACTATCTGAACAGCCTCGTGGAGACCATAACAACGGCACAAAACGAGGACGGCACACTGATGGGCAACATGGAATATGAAGGCGAGGAACCTCCGGTGACCGAATACGAGCTGTCACCCTTCACTGCAAACGACGGCTGGGATTTCTCCAACGGCATAAGCATAACCGTAGGCAACGGCTATGCAACAGGTTCGGCATGCGGAATCACGGGCATCAAATACTCACGCAACTCAACATTCAAAATCAATCTGCCCGAGGGCGTAAGCATCAGGGGGGCCGAGTTTACCGGCTACAGCAACAACGACAACGGCACGGCCTATCTGTCGGTATTCGGTGACGACACGTTTGCGGCAAACCAGTATGTATTCCCGTCGCGCGCCGGCAAAAAGACTGTCACACACAACGTCACCCTCTCCGCTCCGGCAAAAGATGTATTGCCCATGCAGTATAAAGACAATCAAGTGGTGATGATAATCAAGCTCTTCGCTGAGACAGGCACCAGCGGCATCAACGAAGTGAAGACCATAACCATTGACACCGCCGACAAGATATACACACTCGACGGCCGCCGCGTAAACAGCGACATACGTTCACTAAAGAAAGGCATATACATCATAAACAACCGAAAAGTGGTGATCAGATAAACACCCTTCACCGGAAGATTTTCTACAGAAAAAGCAAATAGACAATACCCGCCATCAAGCACAGACACCACTGCCGGATGGCGGGATTTTCATATACAGACGTATTTTTTCACAAACAAAAGACAAGCAAAAAAACTATAGGAACAGATGAAAAGCAAGAAACTCATAATCGCAGCAATGTTCATTGCCTCTGCCGTACGGGGCGGCGCACAATCCCTACCCTACCAAAACCCGAACCTTACAGCGGAGCAACGTGCCGAAGACCTGCTCAAGCGCCTCACACTCGAAGAGAAGACAAGACTGATGATGAACGGTTCGCCGGCCATACCCCGACTGGGCATACCGCAATTCGAATGGTGGAACGAGGCTCTGCACGGCATTGGCCGCAACGGCTTCGCAACAGTCTACCCCATAACAACGTGCATGGCCGCATCGTGGGACGAGACACTGCTCGAACAGGTTTTCACCACTGTAAGCGACGAGGCCCGTGTGAAAGCACAACAGGCCAAACGCAACGGTGAGATAAAGAGATATCAGAGTCTTTCATTCTGGACCCCAAACATCAACATCTTCCGTGATCCGCGATGGGGACGCGGACAGGAAACCTACGGCGAAGACCCTTATCTGACAGAGAAGATGGGCATTGCCGTCGTACGCGGATTGCAAGGACCTGACGACGCCAAATACCGCAAACTGTTAGCCTGCGCCAAACATTTCGCCGTGCACAGCGGTCCGGAGTGGAACCGACATTCGTTCAACATCGAGAACCTGCCGGCACGCGACCTTTGGGAGACTTATCTACCGGCCTTCAAGGCTTTGGTGCAGAAAGCCGGCGTTGCAGAAGTGATGTGTGCCTATCAGCGTATCGACGGTGAGCCCTGCTGTGGCAACACCCGATATGAACAGCAAATACTTCGAGACGAATGGGGATTCAAAGGCATGATTGTAAGCGACTGCGGTGCCATTGGCGACTTCTGGCAGAAGGGCAAACACGAGGTGTCAAAGGATGCCGCATCAGCTTCTGCCAAAGCAGTACTGTCAGGCACAGACGTGGAATGCGGAGCCAACTACAAACGGCTGCCCGAGGCCGTTAAAGCCGGATATGTAAACGAGGCCGACATAGACATTTGTGTAAAACGACTGCTCAAGGCACGTTTCGAACTGGGTGACTTCGATGCCGACGAACTGGTGGAATGGACCAAAATACCTGAAAGCATAGTGGCATGCGAGGCCCACAAAAAACTTGCCCTCGACATGGCCCGTAAGGGAACTGTGTTGCTGCAGAACAAAAACGGATTGCTGCCGGTAGACAGAAAAGCAACTGAAAAAATTGTTGTAATGGGCCCAAATGCCAATGACTCCGTAATGATGTGGGGCAACTACAGCGGATATCCCACACGCACCATAACCATACTGCAAGGCATACGCCGCAAAGCCGGCAACGTGAAATATATACAGGGATGCCAACTGACAAAGAATGAAGTGGAAAACAGCCGCTACTCAATGATAAAAAGCCCTGACGGCCAGAAAGGCATGAAAGCCACTTATTGGAACAATACAAACATGGAAGGCGAACCCGTGACCACAGCCTACATGCGCGAACCTATCAACCTGAGCAACGGTGGTGCCACAGTATTCGCTCCGGGAGTGAATCTCGAAAAATTCTCAGCACGTTACGAAGGTCTCTTTACGCCCGACCAAGACGAAACTCTGACTTTATCAATAGGTTGTGACGACAAAGCACGTGTCATACTCGACGGAGACACAGTAATAAACCGGTGGAAATCCCGCCAGCGCATCGACTATCAGCAGGTCAAACGGAATTTCAAAGCCGGCAAGACCTACACAATACAAATAGACTATGTACAGGAAAACGACATGGCCGCAATACAGTTTGACCTGACGAAGAAGACCACCCCTACAAAAGAGCAGCTGCTCGCAGAAACAGGCGATGCGGAAACAGTGATATTCGTAGGTGGTATATCACCACGCCTTGAAGGTGAAGAGATGAAAGTTGACGAACCCGGATTTCGCGGCGGCGACCGCGTCAGCATAGAGTTGCCTCAGGTGCAACGCGACTTGATGGCTATGCTCCATGAGGCAGGCAAGAAAGTCATATTCGTAAATTGCTCGGGCGGTGCCATGGGACTTGTACCCGAAAGCCAACACTGCGATGCAATCATTCAGGCATGGTATGGCGGAGAACAAGGCGGAGATGCCGTTGCCGACATCATTTTCGGCGACTACAATCCCAGCGGCAAACTGCCCATAACATTCTACAAGAGTGCCGACCAGCTGCCCGACTTTGAAGACTACCGCATGGCAGGACGCACATACCGTTATTTCCACGGCGAACCGCTATTCCCATTCGGACACGGTCTGAGCTACAGCACATTCAGCTACGGTTCTCCCAAATACGACATCAAGAACGGCATACTGACTATTGACATAACAAACACCGGCACACGCGACGGTGAAGACGTGGCACAGGTATACATACGCAATACAGCCGACCCCGACGGCCCCATAAAGACACTGCGTGAATACAAACGCGTGGCGCTGAAAGCCGGAGAATGCGGCAATGTGAGTATAGAATTGCCACGCGAACGGTTTGAAGTCTGGGACACCAAGACAAACACCATGCGTGTGGTTCCCGGAACTTATGAGATTATGGTGGGCAACTCAAGCGCAGACAACTCACTCAAGAAAATAAAAGTGAAAATAAAATAACCATATCTGCCAAATAAGTTAGTCAACAAAGTTAAACTACATTATCGTACGGACATAACGCGCCCTGCTTTCTATGTCCGGACAAAATGTAGTTTAACTTTGTTGAATAACTTAATATCACGGACAAAAACAAGATTTATGTCCCTGCCATATAAAACAGAAACAGATCCATCAATAGTTTTCTATTCAAACCGTTTTCAGTTCAAATCGTTTTCAGTTCGTCTTGTCACGATACTCTGACGGTGTCATTCCTGTCTCTTTTTTAAAGCACTTACTAAAATACTTAGGATCCGAAAAACCTACCATATAAGCTATCTGAGAGAACGGATATGTGCTCTTTGATATAAGTTCTTCAGCCCGCTGCATACGGATGTGGCGAACAAAATCCACCGGCGTCATACCCACTATACTCTTTATTTTGCCATAAAACACCGAACGACCAAGATTCACAGCATCTGCAAGGTCTTCAATCTTCATTGACGGGTCACTGATATGCTCTTCCAGATAACCCAAAAGACGCTTCATCATCTCTGTGTCTGCATCGACAATCTGCGGGGTCTCGAGTTTGTAGGTACGATTGTCCTCCGGCTTTATCTGCTCCACATATGCCTGTTGGAGCAGATGGCGCTGGCGTATGATATTGCTCACACGCGACTTAAGATACAGCGCACTGAACGGCTTGGTTATGTAATCGTCGATACCGGCATCAAGCCCGTTCAGACGGTCTTCAAGCGATGCCTTGGCGGAAAGAACGATGATAGGTATATGACAGATATCGTTGTTGCACTTGATGTGCCGCACCATTTCCAGGCCGTCCATCTCAGGCATCATAACATCTGTGATTATAAAGTCGGGCATCTCGGTCTCGGCTATCTCCAGTCCGCGACGGCCATTCTCGGCCTGAAGAACATGATAGTCGCTCTGCAATATGCTCACAAGAAAGCTACGCAAATCATCATTGTCCTCTACGACGAGAAGTTTCTCGCTCGGCGTACGATGTTCCACCTTACCTATGGCTTCATTGGATATATTGGATTCGGCAGTCCACATGGAATCATTGGCAATCTGAGAAACACCTGACAGAATATCGGTCTTCGGCTCCGATTTCCCGGAAACGATACCGTCTCCCGTTTTTGTCGTATCTTTCACGATATGGTCATCCGATAAGGTCACACGGCGCTCCATACTGTACTTAAGCATCTTGTTGACAAGTTCAAGCATCTGCAAAGCATTACGCTCCACCATCTCCAGATGTCTGCGTGCCGACTCGGTAAGACTGCTTGTGCGGAGCACCTCCGTAACCGGTGCGCCAATCAAGGTCAGCGGCGTACGAAGTTTGTGACTTATCTCCGTGAAAAACCGTGTCTTCATATCATTCAGTTCACGCTCCATTGCCGCCCTTGTGCGAAGATTATATATATATACGGCCAGACATATCATGCATACTACCAACAGAGCATACAGGAGTTTTGCCCAACCGGTTTCCCAAAATGTGGGATGCACGTATATATCGAGCCCTGTGACATTGTCCACCCATATACCGTCGCTGTTAGTGCTTTTTACCAACAGTTTGTAGCGGCCGGCCGGCAGATAGTTGAACGAAGCACTGTTAGTCTGCCCCAAATAGTTCCATTTGTCATCTGTTCCGTCGAGTTTATAGGCGTATTTCACAAGATACTTGTCCGAATACTCAAGAGCCGCGAAATATACTGTAAGATTACGGCGATGCGACGGCACTTCAAGTACTTCCTTGTTCAGTATCGGCTCCGGTTCGTTGTCACCTTGCCAAAGCACACCGGTAAAAACAATTCCGGGGCGATGGCTGCTTTTCTTGAGGTCGTTGGTATTGAAACTGATGAAACCTCCCCATACAGCCACCGATATGACGTCAGTCGCAGGATTGTGCACCGGCTTGGCCTCCGACATCTCCACATCATATCCTATGTTGTCCGGGCCATACTGCGACAGCGTGCCCGTGGACGGACTGTACTGTTCAATGCTGCCCTCACGAATTATCCATATATTACCGTTGTTGTCTTCCGCCAACGACTGTACTATACTCTCGTTCTTACGCATATCCGTAAGATTGCGAAATTTCAGATTCTCTCCCAATACATCTTCAGAGACCATTTCCTGCACACTTCCCCCCATCGTCACCACAATTATCCTGCCACTACGTGTCACCAATGTCTGCATCACATCATTGGCCGTCAGACTGGCCGTATCGTCAGGAACATGACGGCTTATGTAAAATCCTATTTTATCAGGACTGCTGAAATTGCCGGCAAAAGTCACCAGACCGCTACTCGTAGAAAGTATAATGTCTCCTTTCTTGTCATGAGTGACACGACGTATCTTTCTGAAAAACAGGCTGTCGGGATATTGTTTCATCTCGTTGCGACAGTTTATGAAACGCATCTTTCCACCGCGCTCGTCGACAAGGTTGAGTCCGCCCTCGAAAGAAACGACCCACACACGTCCGCGATTGTCCACATCGATGTCATATATGTCGTCATGGCTCAGCGAATAGTTGTCCGTTGTGCTGACATAATGCTCTATATTACCGTCCTTGCCAAGAACATAAAGACCGTCACCTTTAGTTCCTATCCAGACACGTCCCTTATTGTCCTCACGAAGAGCGTATATACGGTTTGAAAATTCCGTCTTGTCTTTCTGTAAAGCGCCGTTACGATCGATGTAGCCAAGCAGCCGGCGGTCGGCATCGAACACGGCGAGCTGGCCACTATAAGTTCCGGCCCATGTACGGCCGCGGCTGTCAATAAGCAATGAACGTACATCCTGATTGGGCAATACAGGGGTATATTTGAAATGATGATATCTGAAATTAACCAAATTTATGTCACGAGTACCAGTGAACCAAAGATTTTTGCCGCTGTCAATAAAAAACTTCTCTATTCTGGGCAGACATGCACTCATACCATAGTCAGACATCAGCACGCATGGCTTCAGCTGTCTTAAGGTTTCGTCGTAATAGGCGAATGTCCCCCCCGACGGCACAATCCACACCGTGCCGTACTTATCTTCGTGAAAGAAAGGCTTGCTGCATGTAGTCTGCCGCAGAGCATCGTCGGCCTGTGCCGTCAGCCAGCGTACCGACATGTTGCCGTCGTTACTACGGGTGTCTATCATCACGGCACCGTCACTGTCTGTATATGCCCAAATACGTTGCTTATGGTCTACAAAAACTTCCTTGACCATTGTTGACGGCTGGCCCGGTGTCTGTACGGAATAGGTATAAAGGGCATTCAAGGATATATCATATCTCACAACGCCTATATTTGTGGCAAAAAGCATCTGCGTGTCGCTCAGTTTCGTCATACCGTTTATTACGTTCACTCCTGCCGGCATTGTTATCTGACGCGGCCTGTCTCTACCTGTATATACATATACTTTACCGTCTACCGATGCAAACATAACGCTCTTTCCCAACTGTCCTATATACTCAAACGGTATGTCACAATCAAACTTTCCGTCAAACAGCATCACTCCCTTGTCGCTGAATATCCACTCACGCCCGCTGTCGTCAAGTTCAATCTTTTTCACACCTACCGAACCGTGGCCGGAACTTCCTCCGCCATACTGTTCTATGCCGTTACCATGTTTTACGTCAATATCATTTATCCGATAGTTCGGACCGCTGTCGTTGCTCACTATCCACGTATGTCCGTTAGGCAGCGAATATATATTGCGTGCCACGATAGCATTGCCGTATTTGCGGCTTATAATTTCACTGACATTGATGAAACGGCACTGACGGGTGTCGAACAGATAGACATGCCTGTCGTAAGTGCAGCACCAGATATCACCGGTAGAACTTGGCTTAATGAGAAATATTCTGTTGGTCGTAAATATTTCGTTCACTCCCGGCTGGTTGCGGAATGTGGTGAAGCGATAGCCGTCATAGCAGCATAGTCCGTTCCACGTGGAAAACCACATCAAACCGTTATCGGTTTGTATTATGCGGGATATGTTACCCGCGGGAAGCCCGTCCCTCAATGTGAAAGTATGCACATCGCAATATGGCTGTGCCAAGACAATGCCGTTGCATGTAAATATAGCCAAAAGTAATGTCAGTAGCTTATTTTTCATAAATATGATAATACAAAGTATATCTGCAAATATACGAATAAACTTTGAAGAAATGTTATTCAAATGCAGAAAAAGTTTTGTTTTCCATGCGCAAAATGAATACGCCATGGCTATCAAGGCATGAGCAATGAATCGGAGAAAAAACGGAAACGCCCGTACTTTTTGTTCGAAAAAGAAATCACATTCTATCATATTGTCCTGTTTATTCTGAAAATTTAACTTTTCTTTTTTCTCGAAATAGAAAAGCCGTAAGACCTTCTCTGCTTTCTTTACACGTGTTTTTGGCACTGTTTTCCTGCCGTAAGGGCCTCCCGACACTCCCGCAACGGCCTTTTCGCATTGCAATAAGGCCGTTGTCGCAATGCAATAACGGCCTTATTGCAATGCGAAAAGGCCCTCTCTGCTTTCTTTACAAAGCCTCATTGTTGTAACATGCTGATTATCAGCGCTCTCTATTTGAAGAAAAAATCGCGATTTTCGGGGAGTTGATTGAAAAATGCCGGTACGATACCGCTTAACACATGTTAAAGTAAAGATATTTATAAATGGAAAAATAAAGAAGTGGAGACCGGCAAATTGTACCGGTCTCCACTTCTTTATATAGCTTTTCATAAGCCGAAATTATCTTCAGACATATTTGTCTATGCCTCTTTTTCCGGCTTTGCCGTTGTCTTTTTTGTCGCAGATGTTTTCTTGCTTGCAGTCTTCTTGGCTGTCGGTTTCTCTGCTTTCAGCTTCTCTTCTGCCATCTGAATCTTCTCCAACTTTGTTTTCAGGCGGCTTATCTCTTTATCCTTCATCTCAATCTCGTCTCCCTGATTTTTTATCGTGGTGAGAAGGCTGTTGAGCTCCTCATTGTCTATCTCTTCAGGATAAAGACTGTTTACACGATTGATGAAGTCACCGAGAATGTTCATATAGTTTGTAAAAGCGTCAAACGGATCGCTGTATATGCCACGGTCAAGTCCTACGTTTGAAGGCTTGGTGGTCATGAAGCGGAAATTATTGCTTGCCTGCAGATAATCCCAGTCCTGATTCACCCGCGGGTCATTGGCTATCCGAACACGGTCGGCCACGCTGTACAGTTTGTTGAATGCCTCTCTCTGCATGGCATTTCCAAGCCAACAACTTACATCACGCTCTTCGTCCACCCACGACAATGTGTCGGGCACATCAAGAGCGCCCACACTATGTGTCATCTTGCAGATTTCCGTAGGAGTGGAGAAAATTATACCTTTCTCTTTGGCGCAAGCCGGCAAAGCTCTCATGAATTCAAGGATGTTTGACGATAGCGGCTGTGCTATGCCAAGCGCCGACAGCTCCATAAAGATATTTATGATTTGCTCGTTCTCCGGCAATGATGCTATACGATTGATGTATGTATCGGCAAAGAGCGGATAGCCGGGCCAGTCACTGTTGCCGAAACGCAACGAGATGTCGTCACTGAGTTCTACATCACGCAACAGCAACTTGAGTTCGGGAGCAATGTTGCAATTGTACACATAATGTGACGATTTCCATCCGAGTACATGTTTGGCCCCTTCTGTGAGCATACCTTTGAATCCCATGGCTGCCACCTGTCCGCCTATGTCGTCACTGTAAATAAGTGATGAGTTGCGCAATACGGCAGGCCTCTTCCCGAAATACTCTTCTATTTTCTCACACTGCTTCTTCACATCGGCAGCAAAAGTCTCTTCATTGACCAGAGACGACAGTCCGTGTGAATAAGGTTCTGCAAGAAATTCCACACAGCCGGTCTCGTTGAGCTTCTGCAACTTTTCAAGAACCTGAGGTGCGTGCATCTCCAATTGCTCTATGCCAACACCTGATAAAGAAAATGCGACTTTGAAGTAATTGCCGTTGGTACGTATCATGTCTTCCAGAACACTGAGTGCCGGCATATACGAACGTTCGGCTATGTCACAGATACTACGCTCATTCTCGTAGTCGTCATAATAATAATGATCAGTACCGATGTCAAAGAAACGGTATCTCTTGAGATGGGTTATCTGATGTATCTCAAAATATAAACATATTGTTTTCATTGTCGTTTGATTTTATATTGTTTTATTGAACCAATCTGACTTATTCACTTTAAGCCCACAATCAGTTTCATTGACTATCTCCAACCAAGTGTGCGCTCGTATAGTTCGCGAATCCAAAGACCAACTTTCTCCCAAGTGATTTGGTCCACCTCGCGCTTACCTTCTTCTTTCAGATAATTGAACAGGCTGTCGTTGGCACAGATAGAATATATGGCATCTGCCATGGCATGAATATCCCAGTAGTCCACCTTGATACAGTTGTTCAAAATCTCGGCACATCCGCTCTGCTTGGATATGATGGACGGTGTGCCGCACTGCATAGCTTCCAACGGTGATATCCCGAACGGCTCGCTTACAGAAGGCATCACATAAACATCCGAATCTTTCAGACATTCGTAAACCTGCTTGCCACGCATGAATCCCGGGAAGTGGAAACGGTCGGCAATGCCACGTTCTGCAGCAAGCTGAATCATTGCATTCATCATATCGCCGGAACCGGCCATACAGAAACGGACGTTACGTGTGCGGTGAAGCACCATACTGGCAGCCTCGACAAAATATTCGGGACCTTTCTGCATTGTGATTCGCCCAAGGAAAGTAACCACCTTTTCCTTGCCCGTATGATCCGGACGCTGTATCTCATCATATTCCTGCTTAAGCGGATATACGGCATTGTGAACTGTAAAGCACTTGCGTGGATCCTGATGGTACTGGTTGATGACTGTCTGTCGGGTGAGTTCGCTCACACACATTATACAGTCAGCATTGTCCATTCCGTTTTTCTCTATCGAATATACCGTCGGATTTACCTTACCGCGACTACGGTCAAAGTCGGTGGCATGCACATGTATACAAAGCGGTTTGCCACTCACCAGCTTGGCATGTATGCCGGCCGGATAAGTAAGCCAGTCATGGGCATGGATTATGTCAAACTCTTCGGTACGGGCCACTACACCGGCTATTATTGAATAGTTGTTGATCTCCTCATGCAGATTCGACGGATACCCTCCGGCAAACTCCATACATCCGAGATCGTTGACATGCATATAATTAAAGTCAGCATATATATTGTCACGCAACCTGTAATAGTAATCCGGAGACATAACATGCCCGATACGACTCTTCACATATTCATACTCCACATCACGCCATGCAATAGGTACTGAGTTCATGGCGACAATATTGGCAGCTCTCCGGTCTTCGTCACCCCACGGCTTAGGCAGACACAATGTGATGTCAAGGTCACCCTGTGCGTGCAGACCTTCTGTTATTCCGTAATTGGCAGTAGCAAGTCCACCATATACATGAGGAGGATACTCCCAACCAAACATTAGTACTTTCATCGTCTTGTCCTCCTCTTATTTCTGATATGTATATTTTTCCAATAGTTTAAGAGTGCGCAGAATCTCGGCCACATTCATTGCGAACGACATTCCTCCACGCCCGTGGAATGGCGGATTGCCGTCAAACAATTCAGAGATTGTGCCAAGTGCATGGTAGTTCATCTCGTCTTCATATCCCACCATCTGGCGCTCAATGAAACGAAGACGCGTACGTTTGTACAGTTTCAGACAAGCCTCCATGTAGAAACCACCCAGCCATGGCCATGCTGTCCCCTGATGATAAGCATAGTCACGCTGTGTCTGCGGACCTACATACATAGGGTTGTAACCGCCGCTCTTGGGCGACAGTGAGCGCAATCCCTTTGGGGTAAGAAGCTCGCGCGTACATACATCAAGCACGCCCTTCTTCTGTTCCTGATTAAGCGGAGAATAATCGAACGCCACGGCAAATATCATATTGGGACGAACACTCCAGTCCATCATGTAACCGTCGACGTAATCAAGCAGATAACCATATTCGTTGAGGAAGGTCTTCACAAAAGACTCCTTGCATAGTTCGGCACGTCTTTCCAAATCACTGGCAAAATCCGTGTCACCGGTCTCTTGAGCCAATGCGGCACAGAACTTGATGGCATTATACCACAAGGCATTAAACTCGACGATATATCCCGTACGTGGAACTACCGGACGTCCGTTGGCCGTAGAGTTCATCCACGTCACGGCTTTATCACGGCCATTGGTATATAGCAAACCATTGTCGTCAAGACGCAGATTAGGATGTCTGCCGTCTATAATGTACTTGACTATGTCTTGCAACAACTTGCCATACATCTCAATACATCTCGCATTACCTACATGCTTGGCATACTGTTGGATAGCCCAAACAGCCCATAACGGCACATCCGGCTGTTCTATCTCATATATCTTCACTGTGAGGGGGTTCTCCTCCATAAACTCCCGAAGTCCCTTCTCGGCTGTTTTCATCACCAGTTCAAAATAATCTTGCTCATCAATGGCAAGCGTAAGTCCCGGCAACGATACGAAGGTGTCACGGGCACGGCTTTTAAACCACGGGTATCCGGATAGCAGATAACGGTCGTCGTTCTTCTCATGCTTGTGAAACTGATGTGCTGCGTTTACCAAGCAATGAAAGAAATTATCTCGGGGAGAGCGTTCTTCCACTTCTTCATCAAAAAGTTTTTTCAATCCACCTGTACGTATCGATGATGTCGATGCAGAAAACACGATGCTCTCACCTTTCTTGATAGGCATCTCGAAATACCCCGGCACGTAAAGGTCTTCATTAGAAGCGTACCCTCGTTCCTGTTCTTTCGGATATTCCACACCACGATACCAATCGGGATGGAATACAAACTCGTTCTTCTTGCTGAACTGCATGTACAGATCAGGATAGCCGGCATACATGCATGTCTTGATACCATTGTCTATCGGATAATACTCCCGACTGGCAGTCGAATTTTCATGCGTAAACTGGCGCACACTGCGGAAAGCGAGAAACGGACGGAATCGAAGTGTCGTAGCCGAATGTGCGTCAACAAGTGTATAACGAATCAGGATACGGTCTTCGTAGTGTTGGAACACCACTTCTTTCTTTAACAATACTCCACCAACACGATAGAGGGTGGTAGGCACCTTGTCGCAGTCAAACTCACGAATGTACTTATGCCCATTAGGACTGAAATTGTTGCCCTGATATTTATGAAGGCCGAGATTGAACTCGGCTCCATGCTGAATGACTGTGACGTCGAGCGAAGAAAGCAGGACGTGATTGTCATCATCAATCTCAGGAACAGGAACAACCAACAAGCCATGATACTTGCGCGTATTACAATCTGCCAATGTTGAGCAGGAATATGCGCCTGAGCGGTTTGTACGTAGCAATTCACGACGAAGTGACTCCTCCAAGTTGGTCATTACAGCTTTTTCAAATCGTAAATAACTCATAGTTCCTATATTAAGGTTTTTGATTCATTAGTTGCATTCTTTTTAAGGTAAGCTCAACCGTCTTATAAAAGACAATCTCGCAAATGATTTCCAAAGTTAAGAAAATTCGTGATTATGGCAAAATAAATGGAGAAATATTTGATGAAAAACGATTATTTTTAGGACTGTAGAATACATTTAATCATGAAAATAAAAGAAATAAGTGCAAAAATTGTAATTTTGCAATGATAACAATCATGGAAGCGAATGGCTACAAAGGAAGATTTTGATAAACGGAACATCATAGAATCCATATCGGAGCTATGGGAGCTACTCTCACCTACCGAACAGGAATATCTGATGGAAAATATCAGAATAACATGTTTACATAAAAACGAAATCATATATCAGACAAACGAATATCCTCAATTCCTAATGTGTCTTCTGAAAGGAAAAGTAAAAATACACATGGACGGTGTAGGAGGACGTGATCAGATAATCAGACTGATCAACCGCAAAGGGCTCTTCGGTTTTAGAGCTGCTTTCGCAGGAGAAAAATATCTCAATGCGGCCTCAGCCTTTGAAGACTCTGTAATTTGCATGATACCAATAAATGTAATCAAAAAGCTTATTGTCAGAAACACGGCATTGGCCATATACTTCATCAAACAACTGTCAACCATGCTCGGAATAGCAGATGTGCGCACTGTCAATCTGACACAGAAACACATAAGAGCACGATTAGCCGAATCGCTGTTGTCACTTAAAGAAAAATACGGAGTAAACAAAGACACACTGACGCTTGACATATCAATGAGCCGTGAAGACCTGGCCAACTTGTCAAATATGACTACAAGCAATGCCATACGCACACTGTCGTCATTCGCCCAAGAAAACATCATAGCCATTGATGGTAAGAAAATAAAGATTATCGACGACGAAAAACTGCGAAACATTTCAGAAATGGGATAATGCCCGATTACTTCAACCGGGCATCAGTCAGCAGATTATGATAATATTTCAATCTGGAATAAGGAAGTTTATAACCTCCTTATCCACATTTATCCAATATGATCCTACTGGAGTGGACATCAGCCGTCCGTCTATTCCCAACATGGCATGCTTGGCTTCAATCACATGCACTTCGTCGGTACGGTAAGCATGCACGCTATGATGGCTCAGAAAACGTCCTGTAAACAACAGCCATATGCCGACAAACAATTGTATTATTTTAGGACTATAAACCACCGACACATCCACCATGCCATTATATGGTACGGCATTGGGAGTCTGCCCATACCCAGGTCCGCTGCCCACACATACATTCATCACACGGCGTTTCACCACCTCCGAATTTATCTTCAGTTGCATCTTATAGTCAAGACGGTGAAAAAACATAAGCAGCAACGATACGGCAAATGACAACGTACGCGAACCGAGAAGACTGCGTGTCTGACGGCGCAGATTCATAATGTCGGCAATAAGTCCTATATTGATACAATTGAGGAAATACCTGTGACACTTTTCTCCTCTTTTGTTAGTATATCTTACACATCCCAAATCCACTTTCCTCACACGGCGTTTTATAAGCCAATCCACCGTCTGCTGCACGTCACTCTCTTTAAAATTCCAAAAACGGGCAAAGTCGTTTACAACACCGTTGGGAATAACGCCAAGCACAACCCGGTCTCTCACCTGCTTCTCAACGTTCATAAGACAATTAACAGCATCATTAAGTGCCGAATCTCCACCGGCCACAATAATTGTATTGTAACCGTTGTTGACAAGCATGCGCATCAACCGTTCCACACTGTCTTCATTTTCGCTTTGAACAAAATCATAAAGCACCCCACGTGCATCAAGTGCACGCTTTATTTTGGCCCACTGCTTGCGTCCGCGGCTGAAGCCTGACTTGGGACAATAGAGCACGCCCCATCTTGATGTTTCTATAGCCATTTTAATTTGACGATTTAAGATTTAAATTCCAGAATGTAAACCTTCATGCTTTATTTGTTACGGTCTATTTTCAATATCTCGGCAACCTTTTCTTCCATCGGCAGCATTGCATCTATCCAATGTATCGTAAAGCCACGTCGCTCCATCCCCCTGAACCATGTCATCTGCCGCTTGGAAAACTGATGTATGGCTATTTCAAGCAAACGAAACATTTCCTCATATGTGATACGACCTATGACATATTCAGTCACAAATTTATACTCAAGACCATAATATATCAGGTCGTCAGCAGCAATACCACTATCCAATAAGGCCCTTATCTCATCAACCAAGCCACCTTCAAGACGTCGGCAAAGACGGTCTGTGATACGGTGACGACGCTCTTCACGCTCAACATCTATACCTATTATTATAGAGTCTGTCGGTGGAGTATCGGACTCAGCAGCAGGATTATCACCACTGAATATCTCTATTTCTATTGCCCTTATGGCCCGTTTTGCCGTGTCGACATCAGTCTTGTTGTGCATTGTGGAACCATTACGGCATTTCAGGTCCATCAGCATAGCAGTCAGTTCAGCCAAAGTTTTACCCTCCAAACGTGCCCTCAATTCTTTGTTCTCCGGAACCGGTGCCAGACGGTATCCCTTAAGCACAGCTTCTATATACAATCCTGTACCGCCGCAAAGTATAGGCCTCCGTCCCCGAGACACTATGGCATCATAAGCCAAACGGAAGTCACGCTGGTACTGAAACAGGTTATACCGTGTCCCTGGCTCGGCTATGTCTATCAGATAATATGGTATCTGCCGACCATCAACGGCATAATCAGACAAATCTTTACCTGTACCAATATCCATCCGACGATATACCTGACGTGAGTCGGCACTTATTATCTCACATCCAAGTCTATCGGCTAACGCGGCGGCCAACGCTGTCTTACCACTCGCTGTCGGACCGAGTATGGTTATCATCTTATCCATTTTTTGTATACAGAATACTTTTAACAGGTCTGAATAAAAAACATTTGTCGGCAAAAATAATAAAAAAAAGCCATCCTGCAATGCAGGACGGCCTGTTTTTATCGCTTTAACAGCTAAAATGTTGATTAGCCGTTAACCTTCTTCATGTGTGCAATGAGCTCAAGCACCTTGTTAGAGTAACCTATCTCATTGTCATACCAAGACACAACCTTTACGAATGTGTCGGTAAGAGCGATACCTGCCTTGGCGTCGAAGATAGAAGTGCGTGTGTCGCCCAAGAAGTCAGAAGAAACAACAGCGTCCTCTGTATATCCCAGTACACCCTTCAGCTCACCCTCAGAAGCCTCCTTCATAGCTGCGCAAATCTCAGCGTATGTAGCGGGCTTAGCCAGATTTACAGTCAAGTCTACTACAGAAACGTCCAAAGTGGGAACGCGCATAGACATACCTGTCAGCTTGCCGTTCAGTTCAGGGATAACCTTACCTACAGCCTTGGCAGCACCTGTTGAAGAGGGGATGATGTTGCCGGAAGCAGCACGGCCACCGCGCCAATCCTTCAGTGACGGACCGTCAACAGTCTTCTGTGTAGCAGTTGTAGAGTGAACAGTTGTCATAAGACCGTCGGTGATACCGAACTTGTCGTTCAGAACCTTAGCGATAGGAGCCAAGCAGTTTGTTGTGCAAGATGCGTTAGAAACGAACTGTGTACCCTTCTCGTACTTGTCGAAGTTTACGCCGCAAACGAACATAGGAGTAGCGTCCTTTGAAGGAGCTGACATAACTACGTACTTGGCACCGGCCTCGATGTGAGCCTGAGCCTTCTCCTGTGTCAGGAACAGACCTGTTGACTCAACAACATATTCAGCCTCAACCTCGTTCCACTTCAGGTCAGCGGGGTTACGCTCTGCAGTAACACGGATTTCCTTACCGTTAACAATCAGCTTGCTGTTCTCCACATCTGCCTCGATTGTGCCATCGAAAGCACCGTGCATTGTGTCATACTTCAGCATATAAGCCAGATAGTCTACAGGGCAGAGGTCATTGATACCTACAACCTGAATGTCGTCGCGAGTCTGAGCTGCGCGGAATACGAAACGACCGATACGGCCAAATCCGTTAATACCAATCTTAATCATAATTACTTTTTTATTTTAAAAGGGTTTAATATCTGTATTTTAAAAATTTAGAATAAAAGTTGCGAGAACACCCTCTTTTGAGTAATGAATATCCAAAATAATGATGCCTTGCAGCATATTTTTTCTATTTTCGGGCGCAAAGTTACGAAAAAAAATCTATATTTGCAGCGTAAAACAGTATTAAAATATATAAAAAACGAAACCATGAGTAAATTCATCAACGAATTTAAAGAGTTCGCCGTAAAAGGCAACGCCGTCGATATGGCAGTCGGCGTAATCATAGGAGGTGCTTTCGGCAAAATAGTAACATCAGTGGTCAACGACATCATCATGCCTCCAATAGGATGGTTCATCGGTGGAGTCAAATTCACCGATCTCAAATTCACACTGCCGGAAGTCAATTTGCCAGGCATTGAGAAACTCGAACCTGTAACAGTGAACTACGGAAACTTCATGCAGACCGTCTTCGACTTCATCATCATAGCTTTCTGCGTGTTCATGCTTGTGAAAGGAATCAACCGTCTTACCAAAAAGGAGACCAAAGACAAAGCCGCAACCACAGCTCCTCCGGCATCACCCAAACCATCCGCTGAAGAGAAACTGCTCGCTGAGATACGTGACCTGCTGAAAGAGAAATAATGATCCGTCTGAAGCATAAGGCCATGATTACCGCTCTGGGCATGGCTTTTTTGTCTGCCACAAGCATTTCAGTAGTCGGTCAGGAACCTATAAGACCCAAACTGTTTGTAGCACCCAACGAGCCACTCGGCAAGGCACAAGGTGCTGTTCCCGGACGCGTAGCCTGGGTACATTCACCCGGAGTGGCCCAATGGGACGGACTGTCCGGACTATGGGTTGAAGACCGATGGAACGACCAAGAGAAAGCCGACGCCATGATACGCGAGACCATAGCTCTGGTCGGTGGCAGGACGGACGCTGCAAAAGGCTGGGCGGCCATGTTCCGCGACTTCAACAAGCGCCACGGCAAAGGTAGCCGGAAATACCGCAAAGGCGAGAAGATTGCCGTGAAGCTGAACATGAACAACGCCATTACGCATCACGACACAATCGACCTCAATTCGTCGCCATTCGTAACCCTTGCCCTCGTCAGATCACTCGTCAACGACGGCGGTGTGCGGCCGGCCGACATAATCGTATGCGAACCGAGCCGTGCAATAACTGACAGCATCTATGACAAGATACACCGTGAATTTCCCGAAGTGGTATTCATAGACAACATCGGAGGCAATGGACGGCAGAAATGCGAATATTATGCCAAACGAATAACATATTCGGTGGACAACGGCAAGATGGCGCGCGGCATAGCCAAGTGCATAGCCGATGCCGACTACGTCATAAACAGCGCTTTGCTGAAGACACATTCCGGCCCAGGTGTGACGCTGACGGGCAAAAACTGGTATGGCGCCACTGACATAGCCCTGCAATGGCGCAAAAACGCACACAACAACGTAAGTCAGGACAAACGTCACGGCAAACCAGGATACAAGACTTTTGTAGACTTCATATCACATCCGGACATGGGCGGAAAATGCCTGCTGTTCCTTATTGACGGTACTTACGGTTCGCGCGATGTCAACGGAGCACCGCATCCCAAATGGCAGAAAGAGCCATTCTGTAACGACTGGGCCTGCTCCATCATCGCATCACAGGACGCACTGGCTGCCGATGCCGTGGCCATGGACATAATAATAGGCGAATGGCCCGAATTCGGCAGTTTGAACTATTGTGACGAATATCTCCGCGAGGCGGCCACCATCCCCGACCCTCCCAGCGGTACGATATACAAGCGCGACGGCAAACCAATTGAGAAGCCACTCGGACTGATGGAGCACTGGAACAACTCATCGGAACGCTTGTACAAAGCTATTGACATGAAGTATAAAAAGTTGTTTTAGGAGTTAAAGGAGTTAACGGGAATTGTCGCTTCCTGCTGTCGCTCAAGAGTTAAAGACAAATGCTTCTAAACAAACAAGACGCCAAAGGAGTTGGACGGGAATGTCCCTCTGCTCCTTTGACGCCTTTGTTTTTAACAGATGGCGACCCGGACGGAATCTGATGTCATTGACATCACTTTCAAATCTTATTAATTTTATTCTATAATGTTATTGACTTTATCGAGTGATGTCAATAACATCTGATTCCGGCAAAGCCGTAACGGCATAACGTATTGACAATAATGACTTTGGCTTTAAGCCCCGAGCGACCGCAGAAAGCGACTATTGCCATAATTGCAAGCTATGCAACAGCCTCTTAAAAAAACTACATCTTCACCGAAACCTTCTTGCCGGTGTACTTCACATTCTTTGTCTTTCCGTCCGGAGTGGTCACAGTGAACGTGCGACTGGCCAGCATGCCGGGATATGCCCCACGGCGTGAACCGATAGTCAGCATGCGCGACTTGTCGCTCCACGTCATCGGAATCTCGGTGTACTGTCCCTTTTGATAGTTATAGTTGTCGCCCTCGTCCTCGTAGAGTGTAAACGAAGCATTAGCACCGGGATATACGCGCAGGGTGATGTTGTCCCACGCTTTCTCGTTGACATACTGAAGATCCTGCCCAATAGGCAGAATGCTACCGGCCTTGACATATAACGGCGAACGGGCAATGGGAGCGTCGGCCTTTATATTCTGTCCGCCGTCCAGTCTGGCATTTGTCCAGTAGTCGTACCACTGCGTGCCGGCAGGCAGATACACCTCATACGTTCTATTCTCATTCCAGTCTACAGCAGGCCATCCGTTGTTGTCGTTGCTGTTCTGCTTGTTCCATCCCGAGTTCTCGTCGGTCTTGACAATCTTCTCCTTGGTGTAAAGCGGATCTACCACAGGACATACCAGCAGACTGCGGCCGAACATGAACTGACGCCCTATATTCCATGTATTTTTGTCATCCTTGAAGTCCATCATCAATGCACGCATAAAACTATCGTCATTCTTGCTCACCTGCCAGCTTGTGCTGTATATATAAGGTAAAAGACGATAGCGCATCTTCACGGCCGAAACGAGGGCGTCGTATACCGGCTCGCCCGCCTTGCCATAGTAATAAAGTTCACGATACACATCCGTACCATGGCTTCTCATCATAGGACAGAACAGGCCGAACTGCATCCAGCGCACGTAAAGTTCCTGATACTGAGGATTGCTGGTAGCCGAATTATCCTGATAGTGGCGATTGTACGAACCGGCAAAGAATCCGCCAATGTCGGTGTTCACATTAGGATTTGCAGTAAGAGTGTGGTTTAGGCAGAGAGGGACCTGATTACGCAACGACTGCCACGAACTTCCAACATCACCGCTCCACGTGTTTGCACCATAACGCTGCTGACCGGCAAAATAGGAACGGGTAAGGATGAACACACGCTTGTCACTGTCCACCGCACGCTGATGTTCATCCACGCCACCTACGGTCATGAACGGAAACAGGTTGCGCACCGAGCGGTAAGAGCCTGCCGAGCATTTCTCGTCAAGGTCAGATTCCTTGTAGTTCACGTGGTCCGGATCGGTAGAGTCCATCCACCACGCGTCGATACCCATCTTGTGCAGGCGCGACAGGTTTTCCCAATATATGTCGCGGGCTTCGCTACTGTAACAGTCGTACACACGAACACCCGACGGATAGTCCTTGCGCGGAGGCCACGATGTGAGTCCTGATTCGGGCCATGTCTCAAACGAAAATAGCAGGCCCTTGTCCTTGAGCTGCCTGAACGGCTTGGTCTGAGGGCCAAAGCTGGACCATATGCTGATACTTATGTGTGCATTCCTGTCATGCACCTCATCTATCATCTGCTGTGCCCTGTCGAAGTCGGGGTTGACAAACTCCATCGCATTCCATGTGTAATTTGAGCCCCAATACTGCCAATCCTGAATTATTCCGTCGAAGGGTATCTTCATTTCACGGTACTTGCGCACCACCTCAAGCAACTCGTTTTGTGTCTTGTAACGTTCGCGGCTCTGATGAAATCCGTATGTCCACAACGGAAGCATAGGCACCTTGCCCGTAAGGTGCCTCATTTCGCGTATCACTCCATCGGCATTTTCACCATACATAAAATAATAATCTACAACATCTCCTACCTGACTTTCCAACTCCAATGTCTTGTTATCGTCAATCCTGGTCGGTGAATAGTTGTCCCAAAAGATTCCATAACCTTTTATACTCTGAAAGAAATGAGCGAAATCTTCAAGATTGGACTGTTGCATCTTACGATGTTCGCCGCGCAAAGACATCTTGCCATTCTGCATCATGCCGATGCCGTAGATTGGCTCGTCGGCACCGAGCGCAAAACACTGCTTCACCTTATATGAACCTTTGTCCGGTCCATCCACGATAGGAGTAAAAGCATACTCACCCTCTGTCAAAAGAGGTGTACCGTCGGTAGTGGCAAACACCACCCGGCCCGACTTATCATCCACCGTGACATTGAGCTTTGCAGACTTGTACACTGTCTGGCCGGCATTCGCTGTCGTCTTCAACTTCACATTCTCAGGTGATGCTGTCACCACAAGCGACTTTCTTTCTACGGAATTATTATCCGGGGTTTTGGTTACACGGACTATGCCGGGAGTGAAAAACTTCACATGCACCTTCTGTCCCATGACATGCACGGATGCCATCATCATGGCAACAGCCAACATACATATTCTTCTATTCATTTCATTTTTATTTTTAGTGTTACATTTGTTCCATCCTTCACAACCCGGCAGCAAATCCTGTTCTGTACGATTCACAGTCCTAATATCGTCCGATTGACATCAGAACTGGTCCTTCAGCCATGCTTTAACGTCTGGCAAATGCCGGTTCGATTGACAATTCGTAATGCAAATATAGATATTAAAGCCTCCTTTGTTTTTTCTTATTCGTCACATATCCTTTTCAATATGTATCATCACCCCTCATTTTCTTCACAATTACCACTCTCGTTCATCATGTATACCATCAGTACACTTGGATTGCTTCATAAAGAAAGACCGCATCCCGATATCATTGCAATATCCGGATACGGTCTGTATATGTATATCGTCACCTCATTAAGGAGGGAACGGAATTAATACTGGGGTAAATCCTGTCCTACTCCCACTCGATTGTCGATGGCGGTTTTGACGATATGTCGTAGCACACGCGGTTTACTCCACGCACCTTGTTGATAATCTCATTAGACACCTTTGCAAGAAAATCATAAGGCAAATGTGCCCAGTCGGCAGTCATGGCATCGGTACTGGTCACGGCACGCAAAGCAACCGGATTCTCGTATGTACGCTCGTCGCCCATCACTCCGACAGAGCGCACCGTGGACAACAGAACGGCACCGGCCTGCCAAATCTGATCATAAAGCGACACTTCCACCTCTCCGTCAGTCATCGCTGCGGGAACACCTGCGGCCAGCACACGGCGTGCCTCCTCGCCCGACAGACGAACCTTGTAGTCGCGCAGTCCGCGGATGTATATGTCGTCGGCATCCTGAAGCACACGCACCTTCTCACGGGTGATGTCACCGAGTATGCGCACGGCAAGCCCCGGTCCGGGGAACGGATGGCGAGTGATGAGGTGCTCGGGCATGCCAAGCTGGCGACCCACACGGCGCACCTCGTCCTTGAAGAGCCATTTGAGCGGTTCGCATAGTTGCAGATGCATTTCTTCGGGCAGTCCGCCAACGTTGTGATGGCTCTTTATGACCTTGCCCGTTATGTTGAGCGACTCGATACGGTCCGGGTATATCGTACCCTGTGCCAGCCATTTCGCCCCCGTAATCTTACGTGCCTCAGCGTTGAAAACCTCTACAAAGTCACGGCCTATTATCTTACGCTTCTGCTCGGGATCGGTCACTCCGGCAAGATCTGCAAAGAATTTCTCACTCGCATCAACACCTATTACATTAAGTCCAAGACATTCATAATCGTGCATAACATCGCTAAACTCATTCTTTCGCAACATGCCATGGTCAACGAAGATGCACGTCAGATTATTGCCAATGGCACGATTGAGCAAAACGGCAGCCACCGATGAGTCTACGCCACCGCTCAGTCCGAGGATTACGCGGTCATCACCCACCTGGGCCTTCAACTCGGCCACTGTAGTGTCTACAAACGATGCTGCACTCCAGTCCTGCTTCGAACCGCAGATGTCCACCACAAAGTTCTTGAGCAACTGCGTGCCCTGCACCGAGTGGAACACCTCTGGATGGAACTGCACGGCCCATACCGGATTCTCCTTAGAGGCGTAGGCTGCATATTTCACATCGTTGGTCGACGCGATGCACTCGAAACCTTCCGGAATAGCGGTGATGGTGTCGCCATGACTCATCCATACCTGCGAATTGTCAGCAAATTCCTTGAACAGTGGATTTTCCTTGTCAAAACTCTGCAAGTGGGCACGCCCATACTCACGAGAGTCGGCTTTTTCCACCCGTCCGCCGAGCGTATGGGAAATAAACTGTGCTCCGTAGCAGATACCAAGCACCGGCAAGCGACCCACAAACTGGCTCAAATCAACTTTGAAAGCCTCCGGGTCGTGCACCGAATAAGGAGAACCGCTCAGGATTACACCTATCACCGACGGATCATCCTTTGGGAACTTGTTGTACGGAAGAATCTCGCAAAAAGTGTCCAACTCGCGAACACGACGGCCTATGAGCTGTGTGGTCTGTGATCCGAAGTCGAGAATGATAATCTTCTGTTGCATATTTTTTTTATAATGTTAGGGGAGTTAAAGAAATTTGAGGTTTAAAAACCGATTATTCCGTTACTCCAGATTATATTGAATCATTTTTATACAGTTTTATCTATCGTCAAAGCAAAATTCTCTGCCTCTCCAAGTGTCTCGATTTTTCCAACATCCATTAGTTCCAAGTCATCCATGAAAAAGCCTTTTATCTCAACTTTGTCACATACACCCAAATAAAAATCGATTATGCCGAACTTGTCGGGAAATTCACTGAACAGTGGGAAAAGACGCGGAGATAACATGTGTATACCGGAGAAAGCATAACGGTGGGCACGACATACGACGTCACCACCATAAGGGCTGCGCACCTCGCCCGTAGCAGTGTTAGTCCACCCCACAAGCCGCATGTCGTCATCGAAAAGAAGATAGCGGGTCGTAACACGGCCGCTCACCAGCAAAGTGGCCTCGTTAGCCATATTGCCTGCATAGAATGCACCAAGGTCAACATTGCTCAGTATGTCCACATTGTGTATCAATATTGGCAATGAAGGCAAGAACAACGGTATGGCTTTCTTTATACCGCCTCCTGTATCAAGCAGCGCGGCCGTCTCGTCACTGACACGGATGTCAAGGCCGAAATTGTTGTTTTCTTCAAGAAAACCGGTTATCTGCGAAGCAAAATGATATACATTGACTACGATTCTTCCGGCACCGGCTTTTTTCAACCTGCTTACCGTATGCTCCAACAGCGTGCGCCCGGCTACACTAACGAGGGCCTTCGGCCTTGTATCGGTCAGTGGTTTGAGCCGCGTGCCCAATCCGGCCGCAAATATCATAGCTTGCATTTTTATCATTATTTGTGCTACCCTATATATTATATATTACAAATTTATATTCTTTTGCAAAAATACATAAAATCGTCAAGCCTGACAAATACAGATATTTATTTTTTAATAAAATATCATTTTTAAATGCTCCTGCTTATTTTACATGAACGAAACTGTACCGGATATTTCAATCACTGTGACCATACCATCTTTGATTGTGGATTCAAGGATGAATTTTCTTACAGTATGCCGTTCAATGCCAAATGGGCGTTGTTGGATGACTTGTTTGTTGCCATAGGTGAATTTTATAATCAAGCGGCGGTGATTACTTCGTGGAGCAGCGCGACAAATTTAGCCACTTGCCCGGCCTTGTCGGGAAAGTGCGCCAACAGCGACTCGAAGAATAAGCGGTTGTCGCGCAGCTCTTTCTTCTCCATGTCTCCGTTCTGGCACACGTAGTTCAGTATATTATTGATAAATTCCTCCTGCGCTGCGGTGAGCGTATTGACCGAGATAAATTCGGAGAAAAGCGAAATTGCTTTTTGACGGTCGAGGCCAACCACCTTGCGTATAAATGCGGCCACGGGAATATCGACTGTCAGATTCTCACGGCTCAGAAAACGCTCGTAGTCTTCCTTGGTACCGAGTTCCTGCCAAAGGATGCGCTCCAGTTCGTTGATGTCGCTGCCTGTAAGTTTTTCGAGGTTCTGTATCTTTTGCAGCACAGGCAGGTCACGGTTCTGTGTCAGGAAGTCGAGCACTTTCTGCTTGTAGGTCATGGTGGTTTTGATGCTCCCTGCCTCCCCCTCGTCGGTCACATCATCCTCGATGTTTACCGTAAAGGTCTTTCCGGCTTCGCCAGCAAGGTATTTCAGCAGGTCGCGTATCTCCTTGCGCATATTCTCGATGGAGGCGAGGGTTCGGTTGTCCCAAAACTCCACGGTCATAACCTCATTGAGCAGTGGCATCTTCGCCTTTATGTCGGGGATGGAAGCGCGGTCACGCAGTGCATCCACAATTTTAGTAATCTGTGCGACATGCCGCTCGCTCCCGAAATTTTCGTCCACCATGCCGAGTTGCACATATAGGGCGAGAAGGTCAAACTTCTTAGCCATCTCATTTTCCATCGACTTAGGCAACAGCGGCGCAATCTCGTTTTTGAGGTCAAGCACATCGACCTCCGATATAAACTGCCACCTCTCCGAGTCGCGGAACTTGCAGACTGTCGGCCACTTCGAGCGCACAGAGATGTGCATGTCGCTGAGGCGGGCGATGTCGGTTTTCAGCATGGCTTTCAGTTCGTCGTGCAAGCCCTTGGCGAACTCGTCGGCCTGATACTGTGCTGCTTGCAGTGCACAAACTATATCGGCGCGTACACCGAAAAGCCGTTCGGTGAGCGACACTGTCTTGATGGTCTTGCCTTCCTTGGGATTGGTGCCAAAGTATTTGAAGTTTCCGCCCCAGTCGAAGATGTAGAATTTCTCTTTATCTTGGCCCATGCCGAATATGTCGGGACTGAGGCGGGTTCCGCGACCTATCATCTGCATAAACTTGATACGCGAGCGCACACGTTTGAAGAAAACGAGGTTAAGCACGTCGGGCACGTCGATGCCGGTGTCGAGCATATCTACTGAGACAGCAATACGGGGCATTGAGTCGCGGAGACTGAATTTGTCTATAAGATCCTGACAGTAGTTAATCGAGTAGTCAATCTGCTCGCAAAAGCCATTGCCGTAATGGGGATAGAGGATATTGAACCGTTCGACAATGAGCTTGGCAGTCCTGGAGTTCATGGCGAAGATGATTGTCTTGCCAATCGTCTCGCCACTGTGAATCCTCAGGCCATTTTCCATCAGGTCCTGAAGCATTTTGTCTATTGTGTCGGTATTGTAGATATAATTGTATATCTCCTGCTCGCGGATGTCGCGGGGCACGTATTCTTCACCGGGGTCTTTGTTGACCTGTTCATATTCCCATACCTGTTCGAGTTGCTGCTTTTCTTCATCCGACAGGTCATCATACTTGATGCCCTCATTCACTACCTTTGATCCTCTAATCTTACCCTCATAAGGCACAAGGTATTTGTCATCGATGGCGGTTTCATACTCGTAGTAGTCGGTCGGCTCGCCACCTTCAAGGTGGAGAAGCTCATAAGTGGATTTATCGACCTGGTCGCGTGGCGTGGCTGTCAGACCCACAAGCAAAGAATCGAAGTAGCAGAATATGTCGCCGAATTTGCCGAACACCGAGCGGTGCGCCTCATCTATGATTATCAAGTCAAATCTGCCGACGCTGTAAGGCTTATTGTCGGTGTCGACGTAATTAATCATTGTTTGATATGTGGAAAAAGTTATACGGGCGTTGGGGTCAACGTCGGTGGTCTTGTCGCTCAGTATGGTAGTGGGCGAATTGGGGAGCAGCTTTTGGAAATTACGTGCGGCTTGATTGACGAGCGAGGTTCGGTCGGCAAGAAATAGAGTGTTCTTAATCCAGTTGTTGCGCTGAAGAACATCCACGAGCGAGATGGCTGTGCGGGTCTTGCCGGTACCCGTCGCCATGACGAGCAGTCCACAGCGATGCCGGGCATTGAACCATTCGCACATGCTCTTGACGGCCCGCTTCTGGTAGTAACGGTCGGAGATTTCCTCCTTTACTGTGAAATCAATGATCTCTCGCCGCGATTTACGGCGCGACATTATGAGTTCGAGATCTTTCTTGGTATGGAACGCAAATAGCTGACGCTCAAGATAGCCGAGTCCGTCGATGATGTGAATTTCAAATCCGTTAGTGTAGTAAATCACCGGGCGTATGCCATGCTTCCGTTCGAGGCTGTCAGCGTAGAGTTCGGCCTGGTGTTTGCCGGCAACGGGATCTTTGCTCGTGCGCTTGGCTTCGATAACGGCAAGCGGTTTGCCGTTGTCGCCATACAGCACATAGTCGGCATAACCTTTTCCGGCACCATTAGGCATACCGTCCACTTCGATTTCGATGCAGGCTTTTCCGCCAACTACCTCTCCCTCCGCTTCAAGTACTTCCCATCCGGCTTCACGTAGCATCAGGTCAATGAATCGGCGGCGAGTCTCTGCCTCCGATATGTCGCCCCACGAAAGGGTGACGGGGATCGAGGGTGCGGACGCGACATGTCGCGTCCCTACTGTGGCGGCAAACGATTCGGGTGTCTGCTCCGCGCGGACAACCGGAATGCGCGGACGCGGCTGTCGTGTTGTGGGCAGGAACGATTCGTCAAACGGAACGAGAGTGTCGATTACTCTTAGTTTGAGAAGTACTCCGCCCACAAGATTGTAGAGGTTGAGCGTTGTGAAGAAGGCATCGCGGCGTGTCACCTTGCCGTCGTGAGCGGCAAGGTTCCCGACTTTTCTAATCCAATGGACTGCTTTCATCAGTTCAGGGTCTGCGATAAAGTCGGTGAATACATCGGCAGTGGTGAGTTGGAAAAGTCCGGTGCGTTCTCCAGGCTCTACACCTTTCATCCTGTATATAGCCTTGACGAGCCATTCAAGAGCCTTTCGGGCATTGATGGCAGCCGAGTCGGGATCCGTATATTGTCGCTGCTCGCACAGGTCGCAAAGCCCGTGCAGCGGCGCGAGTTCGGGTATATCTTTAAGGTAGTCGAAGTTATACATAAGGCATCAACCGTTGATTAGTTTGAATTTCTGTCTTGTAAGCTCTATTTCCCGGCTCAATTCCTCTTTAGTAGGCATGATAAGATCATACTTAGCAGAAAACACACCGATATCCGTGCGGTCCCCTAATGTATATTCCACTACCGTATCGTTCTTTTCAGAGCAGAGAATGATGCCGATGGTTGGATTATCATCCGGCTGACAGACTTCTCTGTTATAGTAGTTCACATAAAGCTGCATCTGGCCTATATCGCTGTAGTCCACCCGTCTCATCTTCAAGTCGATTATGACGTAACTCCTCGTCAGGACATTGTAAAACACAAGGTCAGGGTAGAAATGCTGACCGTCGATAGTGATGCGTTTCTGTCGACCCATAAATGCGAAGCCTCGGCCCAGTTCCAACAGGAATTCTTCAAGATGTGAAATCAGCGCACTTTCAAGTTCGCTTTCCTGCCAGATTACATCCTCCTTAGCTCCGATAAATTCGAGAATGAACGGGTCATGTACCAGCGTCAGGGGATCGAATTTTTCTGGCTTGGCGGGAAGGTTATTCTTTATAAGGCTTTCGACAGCGGTTTCATCGCGATGAGTGGATAGCAGACGCTCATAATATTGTGTGGCGATTTGACGCTCGAGCTGGCGAGTGCTCCATTTGCCGGCGGCGGCCTCCTTGGCGTAATATTCCCTGGCTTTTGGGTTTGAAACTCTAATCAAAGCGCGATAATGAGTCCAACTCAATTCGTGACGCAGCGCGTCACATTTTGGGAATGACAGGTAAAACATCCTCATATTCCTAAGATTGGATGCGTCGAATCCTTTCCCAAACTCCTTAGTCAGACGAACGGAAATAGATTTCAGAAGTTCATCGCCGTATGCGGCTCTTTCTTCACCGCCCTGGGCTTCGACAATGAGCTTGCCTACATGCCAGTAAGCCTGTACCATCGCGGTATTGACTGTTGTCAACACTGTGGCTCTCGCTTGGATAAGAACCTGTTTTATCTGGGAATATATATTTTCAGATAATTTGGAGGATATATTCTGTTTATTCATAGCCATGTTTCTTATTTGTTAGACGGTGTTTCACATTTTCAATCGTTAAACCAGTAATCCATGCGGCTGGCGAGCAGCGTCTGCATCTCGGCGATCGTCGCTTCGACGTTAGCTTTCTGCGCCTCGATAGCTTCAACCTGCGTTGCGAACCGCTGCTGGAGAGCGAGGGGCGGGACTGGGATTGAAATTTCATTAATGACGCCAACTGAAAGTCCGGGTTGAGCAACACCTTTTGCGTATTTATTTAGATTAAGCGCAGAAAGCATGTAATAAAGCCAATACGGAGAGGACTCTATAAGTGGAGAAACCACTACGGCATGTTCAGTTGCATAGAAATCACCGTTTGCAAGCGTTATATTACCACATAAAGCACCCTGTCTGCCAATAATGTTGTAAAGTCCATGATGAGACTTTTTTGAAATATACCCCCTTATACCATTACCCCCATAACAAGGGTAATAACCATCTGTAATGTGATTTAACAGTTCAGATGCTTTTATAGACTTACCAGCTTTTAAGGATAAAAGACTTTTAATCTGTTTGAATGTCCAGCATTTTGGGTTGGAGACAGGGTCGCCGAAAGTGTCGTAGAAGAGGGATTGAGCGAGTGCGTTGAGGTTGCGCAGCAGCTCGCGGCAATCCTCAACCACCTCGTTAATCTTGTCAAGCTCTGCCACAATCCGCTCCTGCACCTCTATAGGTGGAACAGGAATAACTTCATTTCTTATCATTGGAACAGTTAGTTGTGGAATTGCCGCTCCATTACCAGAAAATTTTCTAAAAAGAAGCCAATAATACAGATACTCCAAGCGCAATGAATAGTCTGGAGTTGCAACAACCAACCTTACAATAGGAACAAATGGATTTCTTCTAATAAAGGGAACACCTAATGTGCCTCGACCGGAAATCGTAACAGACGGTTCTTGAATTGTTGACTTTTTGCAATAACCATATAATCCTTCATTCTCTATTCCATTTGAAAACACAGGGATCGAGTTATCTGAATTTTGGATTTCAGATATATCAGCAGGCTTATCACCACCGACACATAGTTTACATACATCGCCAAGTCGTTTATACTCCCAGTTATGCTTCATGGTTGTTGCGAGTTGTAGGGACGCGATTCTTCGCGTCCGCGCTATTATTGCATTTATTGTCAACGCGTTCGGTGGTTGCGCTTGAATCGGCGGACGCGAAGAATCGCGTCCCTACCGGCCATTCGATGCGATTACTATTGAATTTGTCATGACACCAATTTCGCATATTACTGTCAATATAATTCATAATATTGTCAAATGCGTGTTGATTACGGATGATGTGTTCATGGAATCGTGATTGCCATATTTTGTCGCCCGGTAGGGACGATATTCTTCGCGTCCGCGCCTGACGTGTGACTCCGGCCTTGAATGTTCCGACAATCGTTGCCAACCGACTGTTGTGATGGAAATCGTCTACGGGCTCCCCATGGCGCGGCGGCTTCAGACATCCCAATTCAGCCGGAGCGGACAATTCCCTCTGCGAGGGTGTTATTGATAAAATCATATGGACGTGATTAGGCATCACCACGTAGTTGATTATCTCAAGGTCGGTGTGATACGTAGTAAGGTTCTGAATGTCAGTTTCCACGATGCGGCCTAACGCGGACGCGATGAATTGCGTCCCTACTGCCGGGGTGGATGTGATTTCGCCGAACAAATGCTTTTTGTCAGCGCAACAGATTGTGACGAAGTAAATTCCTCCGTTATAATCATGCCAGACGGCCCGGAATTGATGTCGGTCATTCATTGATCAAATCATCCAATTGGTTGATACCTTCGGTAATTTTTGCGGCGAGGGCGGCAGCTCGACCGATAAGCACTTCGGGAGCTTCGTATTCAACGACTTCGCGGACGGTTTCCTTGTAGGTGTTGAAAGCGAGGTCATAGTCGTGCTCGCGGATTTCCTCGACAGGCACAAGAAAAGATTTATCGGTGCGTGTGCGGTTGTCCTCACCTCCTTCGTCGAGCGAGTGAAAACGGGCGATGATGTCGGGAATATCGTTGTCAGCAACAGGATTACGCTTGTCATCAAGCGAAAAGCCATCTGCTTTCATATCGTAGAACCACACTCTATCTGTGCCGCCCGCTCCTGTTTTCGTGAAAATCAAGATAGCGGTAGATACACCTGAGTATGGTTTGAATACTCCTGAAGGCATGGAGACAACCGCTTCGAGGCGGTTGCCGTCGATTATGGCTTTTCGGATAGCCTTGTGGGCGTTGGATGTTCCTGTCAAAACACCGTCGGGCACGATGGAGGCACAACGTCCGCCTGTGGCAAGCGAGCGTAGGAAAAGCGAGAGGAAAAGCAGCTCGGTTTTCTTGGTTTTTACAGTAGCAAGCAATGACTTCGACACTGCCTCGTAGTCGAGATTTCCTGCAAAGGGGGGATTGGCGAGGATGAGAGTATAGCGGTCGGCATCGGTGTTATCAGACGACAGCGAATCGCGAAAAGCCACGTCAGGGTCTTCTATGTCATGGAGCATGAGGTTCATCGCACCGATGCGCAGCATGGTCTGGTCGGTATCGAAACCATGTAGCAGCGAGCGTCGGAAATGCTCGGCGTTCTCCCTGTTCATCAGTTCGGCCTTATAATGCTCCTTAACATATTTGGCGGCCTCGACGATGAAACCGGCACTGCCCATCGCCGGGTCACAGATAACGTCCTTGCAGGTGGGTCGCATCATTTCCACCATCATGCGGATAATGTGGCGCGGAGTGCGGAACTGGCCGTTCTTGCCGCTTGCGGCCATCTTGCCGAGGATATATTCATACACATCACCCATGGTGTCGCGGCTGTTCATGTCGGGCAGCGCGTCAATGCCGTCGATAATCTTTGCAAGGGCGCGGGGACTTTGGATAAGAAACACGGCATTGCCCATGAAGCGCGAGTAGGCCGACTCGGTGCCGCTGTTGAGATTCTTAATGTACGTGAACACGTCGCGGCTCACCGTGCGATACATCTGCTCAGGTTCCATCTGCTTGAACACATGCCAGCGAAGATTATCCACAGACACCGCTTCACCAGTGTCGGGATTGCGCCATGTGCCATAGCCGAACGATACATCGCTGCACATGCCAATGCCTATCTCTTCCGACACTCGCTCCTGCTTAAGCTGCATGTCGTCGAGCATCTTCATAAAGAACAGATATGTCATCTGTTCAAGCACCGACATCGGGTTAGTGACGCCTGCGCTCTCCCAGAACGTATCCCATATCTGATCTATCTGATTCTTTATCTGTCCTGTTATCATCGGTTCTTGAATTTCCGTATTATCTGCCAATATATTTATTGCAAATGTACAATAAAATAGTGAGATTATACACCGGCAGGATAAAGAAAATGATTTTCTTTAAATGCAAAGTCCGTCCTTGATTATATATGCCACTCCACACCTTTCAGAAATATCCGGCTGATAACAGGCGTAGTATAAGCATAAGGAATGAAATCGAGCGACGGTATAGGCCGGGTAATGTAGAAATTGGGCACCTTACCTATGCTTACAGAACCATAGTCACGGCTGATCCCCATTGCACATGCCGAGTTAATAGTGGCTGCATTGAAGGCTTCTTCAGGCAACAGGCGCATCTTGATACAAGCCAACGACACGACAAACTTCATGTCACCCGATGGCGTGGACCCGGGATTGTAGTCACTTGCCACAGCCAATGGCAAACCGCTGTCTATGATACGACGTCCGGGAGCAAACGGCATATTAAGGAAGAACGATGTGCCGGGCAAGGCTGTAGGAATCGTGCCGGTGCCTTGCAACATAGCGATATCATCATCAGTCATGCTTTCCAGATGGTCTACAGACAACGCATTATGCTCTACGGCCACACGCACTCCGCCCGAATCGGCCAGTTCCTGCCCGTGAATCTTGGGTCGCATACCCCATATTGCACCGGCTTCAAGGATGCGCGCCGTATCTTCAGGCGTGAAAAAGCCATCGTCGCAGAACACATCAATATAATCAGCCAAATGCTCACGACCAACCTCAGGAATCATCTCATTGACCACAAGGTCGACATATTCGCGCTGTCGACCGGCATATTCGCGCCCTACGGCATGCGCACCGAGAAACGTGCTCGCTACTTTCAGCGGTGCCGTCTCTTGTATGCGACGTATCACGCGCAACATTTTCAGTTCATCGGCAGTATTGAGACCATAGCCGCTCTTTATCTCCACCGCTCCTGTACCTTTGCTTATTATCTCACGTACACGACACATGGCCTGACAGTAAAGCTCATCCTCCGTGAGTTCATGCAGACGGTCGGCCGAATTGAGTATCCCCCCACCCCTTCGGGCTATCTCGGCATAACTCAATCCGCGTATCTTGTCGACAAACTCATGTTCGCGACTCGCCGCATAGACGATATGTGTGTGGCTGTCGCAGAACGATGGCAGCACCATGCCGCCACAGGCATCGACCACAGTCACTCCCGCATCATCGGCATATCCCTTATCGGCAAGTTCGGACATAGGACCGAAATCCGCTATCACTCCGTCCTCAACATACAGGAAAGCATCTTCAATACTCTCCATAACCGATAGATCCCGTCCTGCAAGCATCAGACGTCCGTGGCGCTCTATGCCGGCAATACGGGCTATGTTCCTGACTAACAATGATGTCATGGCACTACTGTCTGTTACGGATAAATTCTATGGAACGTTCTATATATGGATACATAATCTCGTCATTAAGTATGAACGGCACCACTTTACGATATTCGTCGTATATCTCCATAATCTTCGGCGACGACCTCAACGGTTGGCGGAAATCAAGGGCCTGCATGGCATTGAACAATTCTATAGCCAGAACACGCTCTGTATTGAGCACCACTTTGTATAGTTTGATGGCGGCATTGGCCCCCATGCTGACATGGTCTTCTTGATCCTGACACGACGGAATACTGTCTGTGGACGACGGCATGGCCAGCGACTTGTTCAAGCTGACAATCGATGCCGCAGTGTATTGGGTTATCATGAATCCGCTGTTCACTCCCGGCGTAGCGACGAGAAAACTCGGCAAACCGCGCGTGCCGGACACAAGACGATAAATACGGCGCTCCGATATGTTGGCAAGTTCGCTGATGGCGATGGAAAGGAAATCGATCGGAAGCGCTATAGGCTCACCATGGAAATTGCCAGCGGATATTATCAAGTCGTCGTCCGGACATACCGTAGGATTATCAGTGGCCGAATTAATCTCAGTGTCAATAACCGAGCGCACATAGCGGATCGTGTCTTTCACAGCTCCATGAACTTGAGGCACACAACGGAACGAATACGGATCCTGTACATGAGCCTTGGACCGACCTATAATCTCACTGCCTTCGAGCAGTTCGCGCATATGGGCAGCCGTTTCTATCTGACCTTGATGCGGGCGCACCGCGTGAACGGCATGAGTGAAAGGCTCTATCAATCCATCATAAGCATCAAGCGACACGGCGGCTATCTTGTCGGCCCAATCGCTCAGACGTTCCGCCTGCAACAGCGCCCATACGGCAAAGGCGCTCATATTCTGTGTGCCGTTGAGCAACGCCAGTCCCTCTTTTGATGCCAGTTCGATTGGCTTCCAACGTAATTTCCGCAACAGTTCGGCTCCTGACATCAACTTTCCATTATATTCCACTTCCCCCAGTCCCACGAGCGGAAGACAAAGATGAGCCAAAGGAACAAGATCGCCGGAAGCGCCAAGCGAGCCTTGACGGTAGACCACGGGATAGACACCGTTGTTGAAAAAACGTATCAACTGCTCCACTGTGTCCACCTTACAGCCTGAATATCCATAACTGAGCGACTGTATTTTCAGCAACATCATTATCTTGACGATGTCGTCCGGAACACGCTCACCCGTGCCACAAGCATGCGACTTCATCAGATTAATCTGCAACTGCGTGAGCTGGTCTTTGCCTATCGACACGTTGCATAGCGACCCGAAACCCGTGGTCACGCCATAAACGGGCTGGCTGCTGGTACGTATTTTCTCGTCAAGATATTCGCGGCAACGTGTTATGCGGTTTATGGCATCGTCGCTCAGTTCTATTTTATATCCGTTATATACTATTTCGCCGATTCTTTCTATCGTAAGATGGTCGGCACTGATTTTGTGAATCATATTCTTTTTTAGTAGTTAAAGAAACTAAAGGAGTTATCGCGGCAGAGCCGCTCCGGAGTCAAAGACAAATGCTCCCCTCTATGACATCGTCATCAACCAAATTCGGCATCGTCACCTGCAATTCCGGCGTACGCTCCATCTCACGTCGTATGGCCTCCATCGAACCACTGTTACGGGCCCACGAACGTCGGGCTATACCGTTGTTTACATCCCAGAAAAGCATTTCGCGAATGCGGCGGGCGGCATCGTCACTGCCGTCGATAACCATTCCAAAACCACCGTTTATCACTTCGCCCCAGCCTACGCCTCCGCCATTATGCAGACTCACCCATGTGGCACCACGGAAAGCGTCGCCGATGACGTTGTGCACGGCCATGTCGGCACAGAACTGCGAACCGTCGTATATGTTGGACGTCTCCCGGAAAGGAGAGTCTGTACCGGAAACATCGTGATGGTCGCGTCCGAGCACCACCGGCCGGCTGATGGCACCGCTGCGTATGGCATCGTTGAAAGCCAAGGCTATGCGGGCACGCCCTTCGGCATCGGCATATAGTATGCGTGCCTGAGAGCCCACGACAAGATTGTTTCGGCCTGCCTCACGTATCCAGTGCAGATTGTCTGCCAATTGTCCGCGAATGTCGTCAGGCGCGGTGCGCAACATATCTTCAAGAACACCGGCTGCCAATCGGTCGGTTTCGGCCAGATCTTCGGGCTTGCCCGAAGAGCAGACCCATCGGAACGGCCCGAAACCATAGTCGAAGAACATCGGTCCCATAATGTCCTGTACATACGACGGATACCGGAAACGGCCGGCATCGCACATGACATCGGCTCCGGCACGGCTCGCCATAAGCAAAAACGCATTACCATAGTCAAAGAAATACATTCCTCGGGCCGCCAACTTGTTGATGGCTGCAACTTGACGGCGGAGCGACTCGAACACACGCTCCCTGAACTTATCCGGCTCTTCAGCCATCATCCTCTTTGATTCGTCAAGCGTCATGCCCACAGGATAATAGCCTCCTGCATATGGATTGTGCAGTGATGTCTGGTCACTGCCAAGATCTACTGCGATGTTCTCTGCAGCCAACCGCTCCCAAAGATCGACAACATTGCCGACATACGCCATCGACACCGTACGTCTGTCAGCGACGGCACAACGTACAGCGGGTATCAGTTCGTCAAGACTGTAATGCAACTCGTCCACCCAACCTTGATCATATCTCTTCTGTGCCGCCAACGGATTTATTTCCGCAGTCACGCTCACCACACCGGCAATATTGCCGGCCTTGGGCTGCGCACCTGACATACCGCCCAGTCCTGACGTCACGAAGAGCATGCCGTGTATATCGTCCCGCCCCGGCTTGAGATGCTTGCGCGCTGCATTAAGCACGGTGATAGTGGTGCCATGGACAATACCCTGCGGACCTATGTACATATACGAGCCGGCCGTCATCTGACCGTACTGGCTCACTCCGAGCGCGTTGTAGCGCTCCCAATCGTCGGGCTTAGAGTAATTGGGTATCACCATACCGTTTGTAACCACCACCCTTGGCGCCCAGCGATGCGACGGGAAGAGTCCGAGCGGGTGTCCCGAATACATCACGAGAGTCTGCTCGTCGGTCATCTCGCTCAGATACTTCATCACAAGCCGGTACTGCGCCCAATTCTGGAATACGGCTCCGTTGCCTCCATACGTGATAAGCTCGTGCGGATGCTGTGCCACGGCCTTGTCGAGATTGTTCTGAATCATCATCATTATGGCCGCCGCCTGCTCCGAACGGTGCGGATATTCGTCGATGGGACGTGCGTACATCTCATAACGCGGACGGTAACGATACATATAAATACGGCCGTAGCGGCGCAATTCATCGGCAAACTCCGGTGCCAACCGGGCATGCAGATGCTTCGGGAAATATCTCAAGGCATTGCGCAGAGCCAGCCTCTTCTCGTCGGGCGTCAGTATGTCCTTGCGCTTCGGCGCATGGTTTATCTCTGTGTCGTATGCCTGCGGCTCAGGCAGACAGTCCGGAATACCGGCCCGTATGTCGTCTACAAATTCTTGATGTGTCATATCTGATTATTACTTTAACTTATTGATTCTGTCCTCCGTAATCTTCATTATCTCGCTCTCGGCTCTTTTCGCCTCCTCCATCAAGGCATCGGCTTCAGCTGTCAGTGCGTCGGCCGCAGCACGGTCTGCTAGTCCGGAGGCATTAATCTTGACATTCAGACCGGCACCGAGAACCGCAGCCCGTGCAGCAAGCGCTCCAACACCGGCATCGGACACACTGTTGGGATTGCCTTCAAGAGCCATCTCATGACAAATGTCAAACACCTTGACAGAGGCCTTCATCGTCCGCAAAGGCACCTGAGCGGCATATAACGTTGCCGCCTCGACAGCCTCGGCACGCGCTCTCCTGTCGTCCTCCGTTTTCTTGGGCATGGCAAAGGCTTCCATAATACGGTTGAAAGCAGCAGTATCCTCGTCCACAAGATGCAGCAGTTCGGTCATAAGCGTCTGACCGCGTTCGGCCCAACCGCCGAACATGTCCCAACGGTCGTCCCATCCGGCTTTATGGCTCGACAGATTTGCCACCATGGCGCCAAGAGCCGCACCGAGAGCCCCCATATATGCCGCTATCGTTCCACCGCCCGGAGCCGGACTTTCACGCGATGTCTCTTCGGCAAAAGCCTTGACCGTAAGGTCAGCAAGCCTGCCACCGGCCTTCTCTTCCGCATCTTCGAGCATATATTCAATTACTTTTTCACGCGGATTGAAAGGCTTAAGGTCGTCAAGCCCCATGCTCTTCACCGCTATCTTGATTATGTCCTCCTCCGGTATTCCTGACGAACGATGTTGTTTGGACAGGAAATACCTGCCGGCCTCAACCAACGTTTTCTTAGGAATAAGTCCGACAATCTCGGTACCCGTAACACGTATCCCACGATTTTGCGCACAACGGCATACCTCGTCGAAAGCTACATGGAGCGGTGTGACTGAAAGGTCGGTAATATTCATCGACACCTGGGCTATACCATATTCATCTATATACCATCCTATAGCCTTGGTGCATTTCAATGTTCCGGGCTTCATGAGCGGTTTCCCATCGTCACCGTGCACAATCTTGCCCACAACCGGATTGCCCTCTCGAACCGGCCGCCCCTTCTCTCTCACATCAAATGCAATGGCATTGGCACGTCGTGTGGATGTAGTGTTAAGGTTGTAGTTTACGGCAATGAGAAAATCGCGTGCACCAACGGCCGTACAACCTGTCCGCTCCACGGCCTCGTCCACAGGACGCGCGCCGAAATCAGGCTGCAGTCTTTCCGTTGTCAGTTTCTCGGCCAAAGCCTCATACTCACCCTCGCGGCAAACGGCCAGATTCTTTCTCTCGGGAGTGAACGCAGCAGCTTCATAACAATAGCACGGTATGGCGAGCTCATCGGCAATGCGACGGGCCAGTCCGCGTGCCAGCTCGGCACATTCCTCGAGCGTGATGCCCGACACGGGGATGAGTGGCAGCACATCAGTGGCTCCCATGCGGGGATGGGCACCGTGATGGCGGCGCATGTCTATCAGACGGCCGGCACACTTCACCGAACGAAATGCAGCCTCTACAACAGCATCCGGCCTGCCGACAAATGTCACCACCGTACGGTTTGTTGCCTCACCCGGGTCTACATCGAGCAGTCTGACACCCTTGACACTCTCTATTTCATCGGTTATCTGTTTTATGATTTCCATATTGCGCCCCTCACTGAAATTGGGTACGCATTCTACTATTTGTTTCTCGTAAGCCATAATCCGGTAAAAATTATATATTTCTTTTGCAAATATATAATTTTTATAATTACGGCACAAATCTTTGGATGTATTTTATTGCAGTAAAGACGCCTTATAGCAAATAATACATTTTATCGACTGAATCAATAACATAACTACAATGGATAATAAATAGAAAAGGATTGCGCCATAACTTGAAAAGGCGCAATCCCATATACATTAATATATAAATGATTATACTGTCTCAAAAAACAACATCACTTGGCATATGCCACACTGCGTGTTTCGCGGATGACAGTAATCTTGACCTGTCCGGGATAAGTCATCTCATTCTGAATCTTGTTGGCTATCTCGCCGGACAATGCCTCAGTCTGCGTGTCGTCCATCTTGTCGGCACCAACGATGACGCGTAGCTCGCGACCTGCCTGTATGGCGTAGGTCTTGGTGACGCCCGGATAGCTCATGGCGATAGCCTCAAGATCATTGAGACGCTTGATGTATGCCTCGACAATCTCGCGGCGGGCACCGGGCCGGGCACCACTGATGGCATCACACACTTGAACGATTGGAGCAAGCAGTGTGTTCATCTCGCACTCGTCGTGGTGGGCTGCTATGGCATTGCATATGTCCGGCTTCTCACGATATTTCTCGGCAATCTTGGCACCATAAAGTGCGTGCGGCAATTCGCTCTCCTCATCAGGCACCTTGCCGATATCATGCAACAATCCGGCACGTTTGGCCTTCTTCGGGTTCAGCCCCAGTTCAGATGCCATCACAGCACAGAGATTGGCTGTTTCACGGGCATGCTGCAACAGATTCTGACCGTATGAACTGCGATACTTCATTTTTCCGATGATACGCGTGAGTTCGGGATGCAGCCCATGTATTCCGAGGTCGATACATGTGCGCTTGCCTGTCTCTATAACCTCGTTTTCAAGCTGTTTCTTAACCTTCTGAACAACCTCCTCTATACGTGCGGGATGGATACGTCCGTCGGCAACAAGCTGATGCAGAGCCAGACGGCATACCTCACGACGAATGGGATCGAAAGCACTGATAACAATTGCTTCAGGCGTATCGTCAACCACAATTTCGACTCCCGTAGCAGCCTCAAGAGCACGTATATTGCGCCCCTCACGCCCGATGATACGGCCTTTCACTTCATCATTATCTATATGGAACACGCTGACACTGTTCTCTATCGCCGTCTCCGTGGCCACACGCTGTATGGTCTGTATCACAATCTTGCGTGCCTGAGCATTGGCATTCAGCTTGGCCTCGTCCATTATCTCATTGATGTAGCTCTGGGCATCGGTCTTGGCCTCATCCTTCATCGCCTCTACAAGCCGCTGCTTGGCCTCGTCAGCACTGAGCCCTGAAAGTTCCTCAAGTTTTGCACGCTCCTGCAACTGCATCTTCTCCAGTTCCTCGTTCTTAATCTGGAGCAGTTTCTTCTCGTTGTCTATACGTGTCTGCTGGTTGTCCAACTCGTTTTTACGGCGTCCAAGTTCCTCCTGACGCTGGTTGATGGACAGTTCGCGCTGTTTCAGTTTGTTCTCGCTCTGCTGAATGTGCTGGTTGCGCGTCTGAACTTCCTTTTCCAACTCGCTCTTCTTATTAAGGAACTTTTCTTTCACCTCGAGCAGTTTTTTCTCTTTCATGACCTCGGCCTCTTTTTCGGCTTCGGCCAACTTCCTATTGTATTCTCCCTTTATCACATATCGGAAAATACCATATCCGAACAGCACTCCTAAAACAAGAGCCACTATCACGGCAATTAACCATACTATATCCATAAAAAACTAAATTGTTATTGTTGTTAATATTCTCTTTACTTATTTCTCACCGAGGGCTTCTTCGATTTCCGCAGTAAGACTTCTGAGAATATTATTATAAGGGTCCGTATCGTTCCGGGCACACTCTTTTTCATAACGCAAGGCTATGTCAACAAGTGTCATGAGCGAAATGGTATGATCGCTCTTGTGTCCCTTATATGTATGTGCGTATACATTGTAACGATCGGTTATCAACTTTGCCGCTGCCCGGAAGTATTCCTCCTCGGCACGGTCGTGTACCATAACCTCTATTTCTTCGTCGTAGACATGCAAATGTATACGTAACGCATCTCTTTTTTCTTCTGCCATCGCTTAATCTGCCTTCTGTTCTGCCAATATAGCAATGCACTTGTTTACGTCTCGGATGAGTTTGGACAGTCTTGACTTTGCAGTCTCAAGATCCCCGTCGGTAATCTCGACCATCTTTGCCATCTTCAAAGAGTTGTAGTCCTTGGCCTGCTGGTCCAACTTGTCACGCAAGATTTTTATATCTTTCTCGTTTCTGTCGACCATTTCGTACAGTTCTTCGTTCTCTTTCTTTAACTGCTGAAAGCGGAGTATCATCTGGCGCACCCTTGTTTGGAACACTGCCAAATTCTGTTCGTTGGAAGTCATGGGCATCACTCTTTAATTCTACAAAGTTATTAATTTTTTGCAAAGAATACCTTTAGCATGTTTCTAATTTAATGTTTTTTAAATATTCATCCGCTTAAAATGACAAATATCCGGTCATCCACACAGGCGATACTATTGTTCTTTTCGGAGACTTTCCATCATGTCTGACCGGACAGTCTCATTGCATCCGTACGATTGTGTCAGAATTGTGAAGTCAGTGCAAGACCGTTGTACCAACGGTTCAAAGGTCTTGTACTATCGGTACGACGGCCCCGTACTGCCAGTACAATGGCCTTGTACCGAAAAAAAATACAGCGCAGTACGGATATCACCGGCCATGCGCTGTATTTTTCTATTTCTTTATGCTCTCGTCTTTGGCTTTCGGCTCCTTCTTCGCCAGCATCACCACCTTATAGACAAAGTCTGTTATCCATTTTTGCGAAAAGCCCAAACGACGGTCGTACTCTCTCACGGCAACCACTGTTTTCAATACCCCCGGATCGGTGTAATTGTTTTTTGTGAAGATATCGTTTACGGTCTTCTCCGTCATTGTGTAAAGGGCTTTCTTGAAAAATCCCGGAAGACGGAGTTTGAATTTCATAAGATTACCCATGAGCATCATAAGATCTTGCGTAAAGCCCTGAAACTGCACGAGATAAACTTGAACATCCTGCAACTTACGACAGTTGCGGCGCATGCTATGATCTATCTCCTTAAAGAAATTGTCGTCCATTTCATATATTTCCTTAAGCATCTTCCGGCAACGTGCCTTCTCGCCCACCCCAAGACGGTTGTTGACCGTCGGAACACGTAATGTCGTCTTAAACACCCGCAAATCCGGTAGCATCGAAAGATTGGTAATGCCAAGTTCTGCCGCTATTGCCGCTTGGAAATATACACGGATAAGGGTCATGAAATCTTCCATGCCTCCTGTTGTCTGCTGTTCGCCGGCTTTCTTGCCGAACAGTTTTGATAATATACTCATAAAGACAGTTATAATAATGATGATTAATTGACTGCCGCCCTACATTTCTGCAACGCAATATAATAATATACGCTCGCGCAACGACGCAAGACTGACAGTTTGATATTTTCGCATGCAAAGTTAAGGATTTTCCCGCATATATAAATAAAATCCATAATAAATCACGATAATAATAAAATTAATTCTTACCTTTGCACCGATTTTATATAACGTTATATTTAGAATTAATGAAAGGTATTGTTTTAGCTGGTGGCAGCGGTACACGGTTGTACCCGATAACAAAAGGCATAAGTAAACAACTGATACCCATTTTCGACAAGCCTATGATATATTATCCTATATCAGTACTCATGCTTGCCGGAATAAGGGATATACTGATTATCAGCACACCGCACGATCTGCCCGGATTCAGACGTCTTCTTGGTGACGGCAGTGAGATAGGAGTGAGATTCGAATATGCCGAACAGCCGTCACCCGACGGATTGGCCCAGGCGTTCATCATCGGCGAGGAGTTTATCGGCAATGATTCCGTATGCCTCGTATTGGGTGATAATATATTCTATGGCAGCGGATTCTCCGGAATACTGAAAGAATGTGTGGATAATGTCGAAAAACATGGTGAGGCCACAATCTTCGGCTACTACGTGAACGATCCGGAACGATATGGTGTTGCCGAGTTTGACAGCGAAGGCAGATGTCTGAGCATTGAAGAGAAACCAGAAGTTCCCAAATCCAACTATGCGGTAGTGGGTCTGTATTTCTATCCCAACAGTGTAGTTGAGACGGCCAAAAACATCAAACCAAGTGCACGCGGTGAATTGGAAATAACCACAGTGAACCAAGTATATCTAAAACGGGGTACACTCAAAGTGAAGACGCTGCAACGCGGATTCGCATGGCTTGACACCGGTACGCACGACAGTCTGAGTGAAGCCAGCACGTTTATCGAAGTGATAGAGAAAAGACAAGGACAGAAAGTAGCATGCCTTGAAGAGATTTCGTTCAGACAAGGATGGATAAGCAAAGAACAACTGCAGAAACTTGCCGGACCAATGCTGAAAAACGAATATGGCCAGTATCTGATGAATATTTAAATAAAGAACAAAGCAAATGGAAGAAAACAACAAGATTGACAAAATAAGTAATGTGGAGTCAGCCGATCTCTATCAAGAAGAGAATTCATTTGACTTCAAGGCCATCATCACCATGTTCATTCTGAATTGGCAGTGGTTTGCACTTTCAGTATTTATATTCGTTTGCGGTGCACTAATCTATCTGCGCTACACCAATCCAGTATATCAGGTGTCGGCAAAGATGCTGATTAAAGACGACAATTCGCGAAGAGGTTCAGGCAACCAAATGCTGTCCAACATGTCAGACATGGGATTCATCTCAACCAGCAACGGCATCGAGAACGAGATGGAAATAATAAAAAGCCGAATATTGACCCGCGAGACAGTCAAAGAGCTGCACCTGTATGTGGAATACATGGAAAAGGGATTCGTAAAAAACAAATTGATATACAACACACAACCCATCAACGTCGACATTGATCCGGCAAGCCTTGACAAACTTGACGAGACAATGATGACGGTTGACATGAGAATCAAAAAGAACGGCAATACATATAAAGTCGAAGGAAACACATACAATGGAACCCAAAAGTCGGCACCGTTCACAACATCGTTCGACAAATTGCCGGCCACGCTGAAGACAGATGCCGGTGTACTCACATTTACCAAGAACAATAATGGCAAAGACACTGACAAGGATATCTTTGTAAAGATATATCCCCCCATGACCGTAGCAACATCCTACGCTGGAGCAATGTCAGTAGAGCCGATATCAAAGAATACGTCTATTGCACTAATCACCATCAAAGACGAGAATCCGAAAAGGGCCGACAACTTCTTACGCCAACATGCCATTTGCTACAACCGTCAAGCAAATGCGGACAAGAACGAGATTGCCATAAAGACAGAGGAGTTTATCAACAACCGTCTGGAAAAAATAAACAAGGAGCTCGGAACGACAGAGACAGAATTGGAGACTTACAAAAAGCACAACAACCTGATACAGCTGAAACTGGATGCTGCACAGACTTTAACACAGGCAAACGCATATTCGGACAAGTTGGCTGAGGCCAAAATGCAGATTCAGCTGCTTGATTATCTGCGTGAACACGTAGACAGACCGCAGAACAAGTATCAGATAATACCGTCAAACGTCGGTTTGAACGACCCTTCGTCAACATCGCTCATCAACAGTTACAATCAAGCCGTTATAGAACGTAACAGACTGTTGCGCGGTTCATCGGAAATTGCTCCGCAAGTAAAGGCCATAACCAGCGAACTTGACAATCTGGAGAACAGCATACGCACGGCATTGCTGCAAGCACGTCGCACGGCTGAAATACAATTGCAAAGCATAGAGAAACAATATGCGATATACAACAACAAAGTAGCCAACACGCCCGAACAGGAACGCATACTGACCCAAATAGGACGTCAGCAGGAAGTAAAATCCGGACTATACCTGATGCTGCTTCAGAAGCGCGAGGAGAACTCCATCTCTCTTGCCGCCACCGCCGACAAGGGAAAAATCATCGACGAACCCGTTTTCGCCGGTATGGTAAGCCCCAAAAAGAACATGATACTGATGGTAGCACTTGTATTGGGTATAGGACTGCCGTTGGCTATAATCTATCTGATACAGCTTATGCGCTATAAGATAGAAGGTCATGAGGACGTTGCCAAACTGACAAAATTACCTATCATCGCCGACGTTGCACTGACAAACGATGAGCACACCAATGGCATCGTTGTACACGAGAACGAGAACAACCAGATAGACGAGATATTCCGCTCAATGCGTACCAACATACAGTTTATGCTTGAGGAAGGACAAAAAGTTGTCATGTTCACATCGTCCACCTCGGGCGAGGGTAAGACTTTCAATGCAGTAAATGTGGCCGTTAGTTTTGCTACCCTTGGAAAGAAAGTCATCATAATGGGACTTGACATCCGCAAACCTCGACTGGCACAGATATTCAGTCTCAAAGACAAAAAATTGGGTATCACCAATCTGTTGAACAAAGACCATGTCACCATGGACGAGATTATGACACAGGTAAGTCCTTCCGGTGTCAACACCAACCTTGACGTAATGCCGGCCGGTCCCGTCCCGCCAAACCCGACAGAACTTTTGGCACGCGAACATTTGGGTGACATCATCAATACGCTCAAAGAGAAATACGACTATATCATACTTGATACCGCTCCGGCCGGACTTGTCACCGATTCACTGCAGATAGGCAAAATCGCCGACGTAGCCATCGTTGTGTGCCGTGCCGACTATACGCCTAAAGCCAGTTTTGAACTCTTCAACAAAATGCACGCCGAAAGAAAACTTCCCAACATGTGCTATGTTCTCAATGGCGTTGACATGTCAAAGAAGAAATACGGATACTATTACGGATACGGCAAATATGGGAAGTACGGAAGATATGGCAGATATGGAAGTTATACTTACGGGACATATTCCAACAGCCACTACGGCAATAAGGACGATAAATCCATCAAGCTATGACTATTGCCGTAGACTTCGACGGGACTATCGTCGAACACAAATATCCGGAAATCGGAGAGGAAATACCTTTCGCCATCGAAACATTGAAGATGCTTGTCAACGAACGGCACAGACTGATACTTTGGAGTGTGCGCGAGGGGAAACTCCTTGACGAGGCTGTGGAATGGTGCCGTAAAAGAGGACTTGAATTTTGGGCCGTCAACCGCGACTATCCGGAAGAGACTCTTCATAACAATCCAAGCTACAGCCGTAAGCTAAAGGTTGACATGTTCATTGACGACCGCAACATTGGCGGACTTCCAGATTGGGGCACAATATACCGCATGATAAGTCAAAACACAACATGGCAAGACATAGTAGATGAGGCGGAAAGCGGTAATCCCCAGTCGTCTCACCACCGCTACAGACACGAAGAAAGAATAAAGAAAAAGTGGTGGCAGATATGATGAAGCTATGCCAAAATATAAATATTGCATAAAGTAGGGACATATTTTTGTATTCGTCCGCTTGTAATATGTTGATATTCAACATTCATCGGACCGACAAATACAAGGATATGTCCCTATAAGCATAATGAACCGAAATCTGACACAGCCTCACTTAGAAAAATTAAGCACGGCATTACGCATAGCCTCAGGATTACCCATATCGAACATCTCTCCATCTATACGCAAGCCTATCATACCGCTACGCTTGCGAACAGCCTCAAGAGCGGAAGTAAGTTCAATCTCACGTTCGTGTTCACCGGTATTATCGGCCATCCTTATATCGTCAGCTAGTTGCTCAAATACATCAGGTGTAAGGATATACTGACCAAACACAGAATAAAAGCAATTCTTTCCACACTCATCCGGCACTCCAAGGTATTCCTCGGCATAACTGAGTTTCGGCTTTTCCTTTATCATCGAAACCTGAAGAACGGAACGTTCCTTATCTTCCCATACACCGCTAAGTATACCGTAACGACTCACATCAGCCGCAGGTATGGAATGTATGCTTACCATCAGCTTGTTACACCGTTCGTACTCTTCTATCAACTGCAACGTACACGTTTTATTGCCATAGCTTCGATAAAGCGTATCGCCAAGTAACAGCAAAACAGGCTCGTTGCGGGTAAATTCAACAGCCTGATACACAGCATGGCCGAATCCGCGTTTCTCATACTGATAAACATATGTAAGTCTCTTGCCGATGTCAAGTATACGGTTTGTGTATTCGCGGCAATGGGGACTGAGTTTGCGCACATGCTCATCTGTCAGCGGACTTTCGAAAAATTCAGCGTATTGCCGGCGTTCATCCTCTGAACCAAGAACAATGCAAATTTCCTCAATTCCGCTTTCCACAAGTTCTTCCAATAGAATAAGTATCACAGGACGCACAAACCCGTCGGCACACGGTATCGGAAAAAAGTCCTTCTTGAGCACACGCGTTGCCGGATAGAGCCGCGTACCAAAACCTGCCACAGGAATGATAGCACGCCGCACTGTACGTACAGGTTGTATCGTAAACGAATAAGCAATAAGCCCATGACTGTTGAGGTAGTCGACAAGCTGCGTCTGACACTCTGCATTGCGTGCAAGAAACTGTACCGAACCGTCACCGTGGCTGCCCACTCCTTTGCCGCCATACACCAACGGGCGAATCATAGGATCACTCAGAAAACGATGCAGCTTGGGAGAAGAAAGCGCGGTTGACATCGGGACTATCTGACGGTCAAACAACTCCTCCGCTTCGGTCATAAGCTCTCCCAATGCTTCTACCTCTCCATCAGCCATATATCTGACTGCACGTTTCACTATATCCTGATTCTGTTCACCAAGCGCACGATGCAGCATACGGTCACCGGCACTTTGTGCAAACGGATACGACTTGTTGAGGTCGGCAAGAATCTTTATCGTATCTTTCTCTGCACACAAATCTGCAAACACCCAATGAAGGGATTTCTTCACTTTTAGTGAATGTACTTCTATTTCATCACCATCAAAAGCCATAAGATTAGGCTTGACACCAAACGCACAAGCCTGGTCAAGACGGCCGCAACGTGAAGCTGTTCGCAACTCTCCCAAATAGGCAATATTCATTTCGCCCATTGTGTTCAACTTCAGATTATACAGCAAATTGAAAGCACGTGCCACAAGCACACATATAGCCGCACTGCTGGACAATCCGCTCTTCATCGGAAGAGTCATCTTCTTAATACGTATCTTCACGCCACCCACCTTATACCATTCAAGCATATACGAGGCCACACCGGCACAATAGCAGAAAAAAGAACCGGACTTGGCAACACGCTTCAAATCGGAATCATTCATCCGGCAAGAGAAGTCGTTCCATATTTCGGATATTTCAGGTGCATCGCTTGTCATTTCAAACACAGCCGCCCTCTCTACTTCCGCATATATTCCCTGCTCTATTCCGGTAACAATTGCCGCACCTGGATAGATATCGGCATTCATCGTACGATAATGCCCTGCCCAATCCGTATGTTCTCCAAACAGACAAAGTCGGCCTGGCACAAAAAGTTCTATCATATCTTATTTAAAAAATTAACTGATTAGCAGCCATTAGATAATTATTAAATCCCCATATTATGAAATTAGATACAAATATACACAAAAAAAAGATATCGCATTACATTATTTAATACAAAATCGCAGACAAATGATTTCTTATCCGCATTCACATAAATATTCCATGCACAATAACCACCCGACAGCCTATCCACCGTGTATTTTACCATCAACATTTCCTGACAGTGACATACATTTGACTATTCCCGTGTCTGACAATTCATAGAAAGTCATCCAATTTAACAGTCATTTATTTGGCTATACAGATTATTTTATATAATTTTGCAATAGCATAACATCCAAGTGTTAATAATAATCCATTTAAACCGCTAAGCCTATCGACGAAGAGTTTACTTAATAAAAAATAATTAAGTATGAAGAAATTCGAAAGTATGACCGACGAAGAGTTGGCCCTACAATACGCAGGAGGAAACAATGGAGCCTTTGATGAATTATTAGCACGCAACCAATCGAAGCTCTTTACTTATATAATGTTCGTTGTCAGAGATCAAGAACTCGCAAATGACATCTTTCAAGATACATTCGTGAAAGTGATAACCAAACTTAAGGAAGGAAAATACATCGACTCCGGAAAATTCTCCTATTGGATTACACGCATTGCCCACAATGTCATAATGGATTGGTATCGCCAGCAAAAGAACGAGCATCTCATCGAACCTGTAAAAGACAACGACTTGAACAATCTCAGAGGGGAATCGTTGCTTGACAGTTGCCGCGAACACGAGATTGTGAACGAGCAGATAATGCATGACGTGAAATGCATGATGGAAAATCTGCCGGCTCCACAGCGCGAAGTGGTATACATGCGATTCTACCAGAATCTGTCATTCAAGGAAATAGCCGACATCACCGGTGTGAGCATAAACACCTCACTCGGCCGCATGCGATACGCAATACTTAATCTGCGACGCATGGCAAAAAGCCACGATATATTGCTGAAAACAATATAATCCGGCATAACTACAACATGATGCCGATACGAATTGAGGGAATTGCCTATTTCAATTCCCTCAATTCGTGTATAGTATGTTCAGGCGTAGCGCTCCTGAACACATAGCTTCCACTGACGAGTACATCCACACCGGCCTGAACCAGACGCGGCGCCGTGCCGGCATGCACCCCACCGTCAACCTCAATAAGGGCTTTCGACCCGCTCCCGGCTATCATACGACGCAGACGTGCCACCTTTGTCAAGGTATTTTCTATGAAATCCTGTCCGCCGAAACCCGGATTTACGCTCATAATCAAGACCATATCCACATCTTCGATAATATCCTCAAGCATGGACACCGGTGTTGACGGATTGAGCGTAACACCGGCTTTCATGCCGGCATTATGTATCTCCTGAACGGTACGATGCAAGTGGCGGCATGCCTCAACATGCACGTTCATCATCATTGCCCCGAGCTTGGCCGTACGGTCGATGTACTGTTCTGGATGAACTATCATAAAATGCACATCCAACGGCTTTATACACCGCTGTGCCACGGCTTCGAGCACAGGAAACCCGAAAGAGATGTTGGGTACGAAAACGCCATCCATCACATCAAGATGAAGCCAGTCGGCCTCACTTCTGTTTATCATTTCTATCTCGCTGTCGAGATGAAGAAAATCGGCTGCGAGAAGAGAAGGTGAAACTAATGCCATGTTACTGATTCTAATTCAGGCAAAACGGAATTGATGTCCCGTCGGCCATCTTAATTACTCGATAGGTATAAGCTATCTGTTTGATAATATCTATTGTTCTCTCACTCGGGTTAAGACTTTCCTGTGTAAAATATGTCATAGGCTCCACGATTTTTATGATTCTGTATTTCTACCTATCAAACGAGGATTACCATGATTTATTATACTATAGAATGCTTTTTTATTCAAGTTTCATTTATTCCACCATATATACCCCGGCCTCGTTCAGGCCGTTGATAAAGTCTGTGGCACGCATGCGCTTCTTCCCGGCAAGCTGCAGTTCGTCGATACGCAACATACCGTCGGCCGTAGCCACATACATCTGCTTTTGGTCAACCACAACAGTACCAATATTCTCCGAACAGGCCATGCCGGTCTTCGATGCCGAATAAATCTTCAACACAGTGGCCTTACCCGACGGCGGCAAAAGCATGGTCCATGCACCTGGTACGGGACTGAGACCGCGAATAAAGTCGTAAACAGCCTTCTGAGGACGATTCCAGCAGATACGGCATGTATCTTTGAATATCTTCGGAGCGGCATGCAGCACCCCCGTATCACCCGCCATCTGCTCCTGCGGAATTGATGCGGGATGCCCGTCACTCCCGACGATACGCTCAAGCGTGCGCAGACAAATGTCAGCGCCCAAGCGCATCAGTCCGTCGTATACATCCTCTACGTTGTAATCATCAGCTATATCAAACGGCAACTGCATTATCACACGCCCGGTATCTATATCCTTGTCAAGGAAGAAAGTTGTCACGCCTGTACGTGTCTCGCCATTGATTATGGCCCAGTTTATAGGCGCGGCCCCGCGATACTGCGGCAACAATGCGGCATGCACATTGAATGTTCCGTATTCAGGCATATTCCAAACCACCTCCGGCAACATTCTGAAAGCCACCACCACCTGCAAATTGGCCCGGTATCCTCTCAACATCTCGACAAAATCCGGATCTTTCATCTTCTCCGGCTGCAACACCGGCAATCCCTTTTCCTGCGCATATTGCTTCACGGCCGACGGCTGCACCACGCTACCGTGCCGGCCTACAGGCTTGTCCGGCTGTGTCACCACCGCCACAACATTATACCCATTGTCCACCAAAGCCCGCAATGTCTCCACAGCAAACTCGGGAGTACCCATGAACACTATCCTCAAATCTTCTTTCTTCATAACAGTTCCCGACACTAATTACAATAATGAATACAATAAAACTCTATATAAGACAAATCAGTCTTCGCTCATGTCAGCCACCAGTTTTCTATACATGCCGTACATGCGCAAACGGAAAATATACCCTTTCAGATGATTGTCACTGTCGAGCACCGGCAGTCCATCGGCATGTGTCCGCTCAAAAGCACGCATAACCTCTGTCATAGGAGCATCGTCACGAAGTGTTGCCGCAGGCGGCATCATCAGCTGTTCGGCACGGAAGTGATGATACAACTCGGTGCGGAACATCACATGACGTATCTTTCTTATGTTTATCTCACCGAGCAGATTGCCCGCCGGGTCAAGCACCGGCAGAATATCGTAACGGCTCAGACTTATTTTGTTTACAATCTTTCCCAGCTCCATATCCGGCGTAACGTACATATAATGCCGGTCAATCACGTTGTCAAGACTCATAAGCGTAAGCACGGCATGGTCGGTGTGATGCGTTATCAGCTTGCCCTGCTTGGCCAGACGCATTCCGTAGATGCTGTGCGGCTCGAATATGTTTATCGTAAGATACGAACATACGCTGACAATCATCAATGGAAGAAAAAGACTGTAACCACCGGTTATCTCGGCTATCAGGAATATACCTGTGAGAGGGGCATGCATCACTCCCGACATAACGCCGGCCATGCCGAGCAATGCGAAGTTCTTTTCGGGAATGTATACTCCGATATTGTAAATGTTCCACAAACGGGCAAAAAGAAAACCGCCGAAACATCCGATGAAAAGACTGGGAGCAAACGTACCTCCACAACCGCCGCCGCCATTTGTGGCCGATGTCGCCACAACCTTTGTCAGCAGCACAAGCGAGAGGTAGACTATCAGCAGATTGCCCTGACCGGAAAACATAGAGTTGCGCAAAATGCCGTTCCAGTCGCCTTCCGACTGTCCGTTAAGCAAAAGGTTTATGTCGCGGTAGCCCTCGCCGAACAACGAGGGGAAAAGAAATATGAGCAGGCTCAAAACGGCTCCGCCAATGACAAGTCTGACATAAGGACGGTCTTTGAAACGAGCGAAAACACCCTCGCAAAAGGTCATCGTACGTATGAAATAGAGACTTATCAGACCGCAGACGATACCGAGCAGAATGCTTGCCGGAACACGGTCTATCACCCAATCACTGTCGAGATGAAACGAGAACAACGCTGTAGAGCCGCTGAAAATATATGTAAAGCAAGTCGCCGTGACACACGATATGAGCACAGGCAGGAGCGAAGCCATCGTAAGGTCTATCATCAACACCTCGAGAGTAAACACAAGTCCGGCTATAGGAGCCTTGAATATACCGGCTATGGCACCGGCCGCGCCACAGCCTACAAGAAGCATGAGCGTCTTGTTGTCCATCCTGAACAGCTTGCCGAGATTGGAGCCGATAGCCGACCCCGTCAGCACGATAGGCGCCTCGGCGCCGACAGAGCCACCGAAACCGATGGTTATGGCCGAAGCCACCACCGACGACCAGCAGTTGTGCCCCTTCAAACGGCTCTGCTTGCTGCTTATGGCATACAGTATGCGTGTTATTCCGTGACTGATGTTGTCCTTGACAACATACCGCACAAACAACGACGTGATGAAAATGCCGACCACAGGATATACCAGATAAAGCCAGTTGGCCGCAGAGCGGTCGAACGAACCTGTAAGCAGAGCACCTATCTGGTTTATCAAACCATGCAGCACGAAAGCGGCGACAGCGGAAAAGAAGCCAACAAGGAATGCGAGAACCAGAATGAACATCCTCTCACTGATATGCTCCTCGCGCCACTCAAGCAGCCGCTGAAACAATGTTTTCGAGTCTCTTTCTATTGTTATATCCGTCATCTACTTTCTTATTATCCTCACCTCACCGTCCATACCCAGCTTGATAATGCTCGACGGTGTGTGCGGCTTGTGCTCCTGCCGCCGGCTCCAGCACACATAGTCCACGGCGTCAAGAATATCCTGCGATATGTCACAATAGTTCTGCGCCGCCGGCTCACCGGAAATATTGGCTGAAGTAGACACGACGGCCTTTTGGAAACGGTAGCACAATTCCTTTGAAAACGGCTCATCGGTTATGCGCAAGGCTATGCTGCCGTCGTCAGCAATCAGATTGGAAGCCAGATTCACCGCTCCGTCGAGTATCACCGTCGTCGGCTTGTCCACACAGTCGAGCAGTTCCCATGCCACGTTGGGCACATTGCGCACATAGCGTTGCAGACGTGCATCGCTGTCCACAAGGCATATCATGGCCTTTGAGTCGTCACGCTGCTTTATCTTGTATATACGGGCCACGGCCTCGGCATTGGTCGCGTCGCAGCCTATTCCCCATACCGTGTCCGTAGGATAGAGTATCACACCGCCCTTACGCATGGTCTCTACGGCCTGTCTTATGTCTTCTTCTCTTGTCATTTATTTGATTCAATAGTTTCGCAATTTATCCAAACACGCACTTGCGGCCTGCTCAGAATTCGCTTGTAAAGTGGAACTTTATGTTCTTGAAATCCTCCTGGGCCATGCTCAGCACATACCCGCTGTCGGCAAGGAACACATCACGGCCTTCCTTGTCCTTGGCCATATACTGATATTTTCGCTTCTTGAAGCTCTCCAGTTCGGCGGCATCATCGCTTTCTATCCAACAAGCCTTGTACAGATGTACCGGTTCCCAACGGCACTTGGCATTGTACTCGTTCTCCAGACGATACTGTATCACCTCAAACTGCAACTGTCCTACAGTGCCTATAATCTTACGGCCGTTGAACTGATTGACGAACAACTGCGCCACACCCTCGTCCATCAACTGGTCTATACCCTTCTGAAGCTGCTTGGCCTTCATCGGGTCGGCATTCTCGATATACTTGAACATTTCGGGCGAGAAACTCGGCAGGCCGCGGAAGTGCAACTGTTCGCCATCGGTAAGCGTATCGCCAATCTTGAATATGCCATTGTCCGGCAATCCCACGATGTCGCCCGGATAGGCTTCTTCAATGGTACTCTTGCGCTGGGCCATAAACTGCGTGGGCGACGAGAACCGCACCGTCTTGCCCAATCGCACGTGCAGATAGGGCTGATTGCGGACAAAGCGCCCGCTGCACACCTTGCAGAAAGCAATGCACGAGCGGTGGTTGGGGTCGATGTTGGCCGTTATCTTGAATATGAATCCCGTGAACTTAGGCTCCTCGGGGCTGACCATGCGCTCCTCGGCCTTTGTCGGACGCGGACTCGGAGCTATCTCGACAAAACAGTCGAGCAGCTCCTGCACGCCGAAATTGTTGAGCGCCGATCCGAAAAACACCGGTGCCACATCGGCCGAACGGTAGTCTTCAACGTTGAATTCGGGATAGACACCATCCACCAGTTCAAGATCCTCGCGCAGTTTGGCGGCATCCCGGTCGCCCACATGCGCATCCAGTTCGGCACTGTCGATGTCCACTTCTACTTTCTCCGTGACACGCTGTTTGTCGGGCGTGAACAGGTCGAGCTTCTTCTCATATATATTATATACACCCTTGAACTTCACTCCCTGATTGACAGGCCAGCTCAGCGGACGCACCTTTATCTCCAGTTCCTGCTCCAGTTCGTCGAGCAGGTCGAAAGGGTCGCGGCCTTCACGGTCCATCTTGTTGATGAATATGATTACCGGTGTCTTCCGCATGCGGCACACCGTCATCAGTTTTCTCGTCTGTGTCTCCACACCCTTGGCACTGTCCACCACGATAATGGCCGAGTCTACAGCCGTCAGCGTACGGAACGTATCTTCGGCAAAATCCTGGTGACCGGGTGTGTCGAGGATGTTGACCTTATATCCTTCGTAGTCAAATTCCATCACCGATGTGGACACAGAGATACCGCGCTGTTTCTCTATATCCATCCAGTCGGATGTGGCTGTCTTCTTTATCTTGTTGCTCTTCACCGCTCCGGCCACTTGTATCTGGCCGCCGAAGAGCAGGAATTTCTCGGTAAGCGTAGTCTTACCGGCGTCAGGATGCGATATGATCGCAAATGTCCTTCTTCTTTCTATTTCGTTGTTCATATGATATTGGACACAGACCACGCCGGCTGTCCGTATCTTCAATAGCCGGACCTTTCGACGCAATCGCTATGAATAATTATTGCTGTCAGTGAAAAAAAACACCCTATTCAAATTCCAGAGGAGTCTCCTTGTCTTTCAGATAATAGTCGTTCAGCATCCCGACCAATGTTGTAATCTCCTTGACGGCATGCGCCGTGTCGGGGCTTATCTGCTTGTTCTGCAAGCGTAGCATCATCGTGCCGTAAAGCGAGTTGAAGCACGTCTCCACCTCGCTCTCCGTCTTGTCGGCTCCACGGTTACGCAATTCCACTATGAAAGGCAGCACCTTGTAATACTCGGCATTGTAGAACGGAAAACGGGTGCTGCCAAGCAGTCTTTTGTGCAGTTCGTCAAGCTGCATCATCGTCACCCTGTTGATTTGCAGGTGTCCGCTTTCGCGACATCCCTCCTCGTTCATCATCCGTATCAGATAGCCATACCAGTCGGCCATATCCTCCTTCTGCTCCTCAGTATAGTCAAAGCGGGATATATATTCCCTTACAATCCTCGACAACGAACAGTCAAAGGCCCTTATGGTGTCCTCCACCTGCCACATATACAGAAGATACTCTGCTATGTTCTTCTTTCTCAAATCCTGCGAAATATACATATTCTTAAAATCAGAAAAACCTATATAAGTTGGTCACCGTTCCGAAAAGCATTATCACCGAACATATCATCACCACCCAGCCTATCACCTGGTTGATAAGCCGTATGCCGTTGTAATCGAACTTGCCGCGTATCTTGTCGACAAGCCACGTCAGACCGAACCACCACAACAACGCCCCGGCCACGATACTCATAAAGCCCACGCACATCTCGAACGGATGGTTGGGCAGCACAAAAGCAAACTGGGCATAGCATGCCAGAAAGAGGAAGACGATGAGCGGATTGGACAGCGTCACGAGAAATGCTGTCAGAAAATTGTGCACGAGCGTACCCTTGCTTGTTCCCGAACGGCGGATGTTGCGCGTGGGATCCGTTCGGTAAGTATAGATTCCGAAAGCCAGCAACAGCAGACTTCCTATAATCTGAAGATAGAACCTGTTCTGCTGATTGTTTACAAAATCCACCACAAGACTCATTCCGAGCCCCGTCACACCGGCATAGAAAATATCGCTCACAGCCGCTCCGACACCTGTGACAAACCCGTACCAGCGTCCCTTGTTAAGAGTTCGCTGCACGCAGAGCACACCCACAGGTCCCATCGGGGCCGATGCGATGATACCGATAAGAATTCCCTTGAATATGAAATCCAGAATGTTTATATGTATCGGAAACGGCATAATGGATGCAAAATTGCTAAATTTATGCGAATTATACAAGTTTTTACCTTTAAATCTTTGGGCGGTTTTCTTTTTTTTCTAACTTTGTGCCACAATTATTCATTAAATATTAATTTAAAACAATATCTATTATGAACGAGCGACCGGCAATAAAGCCTTATGTCATAGGCCTGGACCTTGGAGGAACTAACTCTGTATTCGGAATCGTGGACAGCCGCGGAGAGATAAAAGCAACCACAGCCATCAAGACCCAAGGCTTCGACAATGTTGAAGACTATGTGGCAGCAGCCGTAGAAGCACTACAGATTATCATAGACCAAGTGGGCGGCATCGGCTATATAAAGTCGATGGGAATAGGAGCACCCAACGCCAACTACTACAAAGGAACCATTGAGCATGCCCCCAACATCGTATGGGGCAAGGGCATAGTGCCCCTGGCCGACATGTTCAGCAAGGCACTGGGCATACCGGTGGCCATGACCAACGACGCCAATGCGGCTGCAATAGGCGAAATGGCCTACGGTGTGGCACGCGGTCTGAAGAACTTCATCGTCATCACCCTCGGCACCGGAGTGGGCTCAGGCATCGTCGTCAACGGACAGCTGCTCTACGGCCATGACGGATTTGCCGGCGAACTGGGCCACGTGACAATGGTCCGCGAAGGCGGACGCCAATGCGGATGCGGACGGACGGGATGCCTCGAGACGTATTGCTCGGCGACGGGAGTGGCACGTACGGCCCGCGAGATACTCTCCAAGAGCGACAAACCGTCGTCGCTGCGCGAGCTCGATCCCGAGAAGATTACATCACTCGACGTCAGCATAGCAGCCGAAAAAGGCGACGAGGTGGCCAACGAGATATTCCGGTTCACAGGCAAGATGCTCGGAGAAGCATGCGCCGACTTCGCGGCTTTTTCCAGTCCGGAGGCATTCATATTCTTCGGCGGACTGGTAAAGGCCGGTGAACTGATAATGAAACCAATCCGCGAGGCATACGACGCCCATGTGCTCAACTTCATGAAAGGCAAGGCACAGTTCCTCGTGAGCGGACTTGACGGCTCGTCGGCAGCCGTACTCGGGGCCAGTGCCATAGGATGGGACATCAACCCGAACGAATAGAACGGCTCAAACCGAACATATGGAGATTTTTTTTGAAGATAGAGTATCAAAAGCATAGTCTCTTCGGACCTTGGGGGGAAGGTCCGAAGAGACTATGCTTTTGATACACTTCTTTTGTATTTGACCGCATACCATTATATCCCATTGACAAAAACAACAATAGTTCTACGTTCCCTATTTTCAATCAGATGGGTCTCTGCCGAATTTTCAATGTAGCGAAAGGCTGTCGGTATGTATAGATTATTCTGAAAAAAAACGCATTTTATTTTTCCCGAAACAGAAAAACCGGAAGGCCCTCTCTGCTTTCTTTACAAAGCCACATTACTGTAACGTATTGATAATCAGCGCATCCCTTTTGAAGCAAAAAGCGCGGTTTTCGGAGCCTTATGCGAAAACCGCGCTTCTGATGTCGCTTAACATACGTTAAAGTAAAGAAAAGTCGTAATAAAGATAATGTCTTTCACCGCCGGCGGTCAAACACCTGGGTTATGCCCTGCTCACGATGGCAGACATGCACCTCTATGCCATATTCGCGGTGGATATATTCTGCCAGATGCTGCGCCGAATAGACGCTGCGGTGCTGTCCGCCGGTACATCCGAAAGAAAACATCAGATTGGTGAAGCCGCGCTGCATGTAACGACGCACGTGGGCATCGGCAAGCCGATATACACTTTCGAGGAAAGTAAGTATCTCGCCGTCGTCCTCGAGAAAGCGGATTACGGGTTCGTCCAGTCCGGTCAGTTTCTTATATGGCTCATAACGTCCGGGATTGTGCGTGGAACGGCAGTCGAACACGTATCCGCCGCCGTTGCCGCTCTCATCTTCCGGTATGCCTTTGTGATAGGAAAAACTGAACACACGGACAACGAGCGGCCCCTTGCCGTCGTATTTGGAAAACGTTGCCGGACCGTCATGCGGATGTGCATCGTACACGTTTACGGTTGCCGTACGATATCCGTCGCTTCTCGTTTGCACCGGTTGCTCTATACGGGCAAACTGCGGCAGCTCTGTAAGACGGCGCAACATGTCTGTCATATACGAATATGGGAAACAGTCGAGTTCGAGCAATTCGCGCAGGTTCTGGATGGCAGGAGGTATCGACTCTATGAAATGCCTCTTCTGTTCGAAATATCCGCGGAAACCGTATGCGCCAAGCACCTGCAACGTACGGAAGAGGACGAACATACTCAACCGCTTCACGAAATGACGTACGGACGGTACTTCCGTATAGTTCTTCAGCGCCTCATAGTATTCTTTCACAAGTTCGCGGCGCAATTTGTGCGGATAGCGTGCCGAGGCTTGCCACAGGAACGAGGCAAGGTCGTAGTAATAAGGACCGCGGCGGCCTCCCTGAAAGTCGATAAAATAGGGATTGCCCGAAACATCGAGCATCACATTGCGGGCCTGGAAGTCACGGTAGAGGAAGCTGTCGGCCGGCTCCGACGTAAGGTCCTTGGCGAAAAGGCGGAAATCGGCTTCGAGTTTCAGCTCGTGAAAATCAAGCTCGGTGGCTTTCAGAAAACAATACTTGAAATAGTTCAAGTCGAAAAGCACGCTGTCCATGTCAAACTCCGGTTGCGGATAGCACTGCGAAAAATCGAGGCCGCGCGCCCCGCGAATCTGTATGTTGGGCAGCTCGCGGATAGTACGGACAAGCAGCTCGCGCTCATGCAGCGTATAGCGACCGCCGGCTGCACGGCCTCCGGCCAAAGCGTCAAACAGAGATACGGAGCCAAGATCGGTCTGAAGATAACGCAGTTCGTCACTGCTCACGGCAAGCACTGACGGCACGGGCAACTGGCGACCGGTGAAATGACGGCACAGCGAAATGAAAGCGTGATTCTCGTCACGGCTCGTTCCTATAACTCCTATCACCGACAGTCCGTCGGCTGACGACAACCTGTAGTACTCACGGTTGCTGCCTGCCCCGGCAATACGCTCGATACCGGAAGGCTCCGCCCCGGCCCAGCTCTTATATAGGTCAATAAGTCTTTCCATAATATGTGCAAATGTACAATAAAATCGCGAGATTATACACCGGCAGGACAAAGAAAATAAGGTTTTCTTTAGAGGAAAGATAGTACAAAGGAAGAAAAGAACAAAACAAACAGACAGAAAAAACTGCCGGACCCCATTTGGGATTCGGCAGTAAGAATACAGTCTGTACAACTGTTAAGATTACAACAAAAAGCTGTTTACTTTACAACGGCCTTTGTTACGGTCTTGCCAACCTTCACGATATATACACCTCCGTTCACGCTGACACGTGTCACGTCGGCAGCCTTACCGTCGAAGATAGTCTTGCCGTCAGCTGTGATGATGCTCATCTGCTCACCCTCGGCACCCGTAACGGTGATGATACGGCCGACAGCGGAAACCTTGGCAGAAGCATTGATTACAGAGTTTATGCCGTCAACCACACCGATGGTAAATACATTGGAAGCAGCAGACTCACCCTTGTCGTAAACAACTGTAACAACATACGAGTGTTCGCCGTCCGATACGGATGCATCGACATAAGCGGATTCAGCCACAGGCTCGGCTGTCAGCTTGACACCGTCGCGATATACGTTGTAGCCAACGAGCGAAAGATCATCTGCTGAAAGGCCGGCCGGAGTATATGTGACATCATCGACAAGGAAGATAAACCTGTCAGCGGATGTGCAACGGATTGCAAAATACTTGGCACCCGCCGGAACATCAAACGTGAACTCAGTCCAATCCTCCGGTACCTCAGCGACACCATCCACTTTCACGAAGTCGGCAATGTCCTTACCAGTCGTAGAATAGTAGAACTCGAACGACTCTGCGCCATACTGAGCTGTATATGTACGTGCGAAGAACGACACTCTCTGTGCATCGCCACTCAGCTCAGGCGATATCATCCAGTCATTATTAGTAGCTTTCTCGGCAGCGAACGAAGCCATATACTTATTACCGGTATGAGCAGCGAATGTCTCATCAAAAGAGGAATAACTGCCGTCAAGCACGATATAAGCCATCTCGGAATACATATTCGGGAATTGGATGTTCTCAAATCCATAAGTGACACTTCCGTCAACATCGACAAACGACCAGTCACCGGCTGTGTTCACTCCAAACGCCTCGTAGTCCTCGAAACTGTCCGTAACAGGTTCTACTGCCAATGCGCTCATGTCTGGCTCACTCCATGTGAGGTTCACATTGTTACCGTTCTGAGCACCCGTAAGGTCGGTAACGGCAGGATAGTTGGTCGTCTTGACAACAGTCTTGACGGTGGAAGTGGTGTTGTCGCTCTTGTCGTTGTCATCGGCAAATTCCACAACGGCCTTCCATACCAGTTCCGACGCTGTCATCACGTTGGTCTGCTCGGTGAATGTGAATGTAGTCTTGGCGTTGGCTGCAAGAGCTGTTCCGGGAACCGACTGCACCTTGATGTCGTTGCAATAGAGGTCTACGGTATAGGCATCGGCTGCTTTGGAGCCCTGATTCTCTACAGTAACGGCTACGGTCACATCCTCACCGGCCTGCACCTTGGACGGAGCAGTGATACCTTTTGCAACAAGGTTGTTGTCCAACATGTTGTAAACACGGATGTTGTCAATGTATGCACTGTCTTTCTTGGAGAATGTGCCTGTGATTGCAAACCGTACCCAATCTTCATTGGCAAACTCAACCAAAGAGATTGTTGCCGGAGCGAAATTGGAACCGGCCGTGAGAGTGGCAATGTCTTTCACGTCATTCGGAGTGATTATGGAAACAGTCAGAGGAACTGCGCCACCGGCCGAATAGTCGAATGTGAGTGTCGGATTTGCCGTGCCGGCAAGAGCTATCTTACCTGACTGCAGATTCATCCATCCTGCTGTCTTGGCATACATCTCAAAACAGCTGCCGTCACCGTCAGAACTATTTTGGGATACGTAGATACCGCCTTCGTACAACTTATTAGTTTGGTCAACGGCAGTACCCCACCAATAAGACAACTTGCCATTTGCAACTGTTTCAAACAGAGGCATCTCATAAGGAGCACCGGTAACAACGGCACCGTAAGCATCGTCAGACTCTCCCGTTGTGTTCTCGGCCGTAACAGCAAAGTATGAGAAACCATGCTCACCGCTGTTCGTGTCGAACACGACATTGGCTGAAGTCTCATTCAAACCTGTTGCATAAGGATTCTCATGGTCTGCCATAGGGAATTGCATACCAAAGAATTCCACTATCTCAGCAGGATATACATTATATTTGTAGTCCGCAGGATTGACAATATAGCCTTCGGCACCTCCGGCTGGAGCTTCCCATGCAATGGCAACGGAACCGCTCTTGTCAGCGACAGTGATGTTGTTGACGATGTCCGGTGTATCATAACCGATGTAGACTTTCTTCGTTACTGCGCTACCGAAATGGCCGGTATAAGAAGTTGCCACAGAATATGTGTAGTAACCTGCTGCATCAACCTCGTCATTGATGACAACATTCTCACCGGCAGTCTTTGCCTCTGAGAGGATTTCCTCTCCGTCGCGCTTGACTACGACATCGATTTTGTCCGTAATGGCAGTGCCGCTGACTGTATGTGACGGAACGGTGAACGTAACGACAGCCTTGTTTGCGCCCTGTGCATCGGCAACGACATCAAGATCGCTGACTTCTGAAGGAGCCGAAGCGTCGAGTTCCGATACAGAGAAGTTGTCTACATACAGATAGTATTGGTTCATATCAGAGATGGCATGAACGGCAATATAATATGTTCCGTCTTCTTCTACTGTAAACTCGGCATTGCTGAGAGTATTGAATTCCTTGTCTGCGACTACTGTGGCGGCTATTACAGGAATTGTAAGTTGTGATACTTTCGCCTCTTTGCCTGCCACTACTTCAAGACGCTCCGGGTAGCTGGGGCCGTAAGCAGCAGCGTCAAGAGACACTTTATATTTTGTACCGGCCTTAAGTTCTACACCAGGGAACACGAGATAGTCATCGGCTGTATTTTTTGTACTGTAACGATAACGTGCAACCTTGCTTTTGGTTGTACTGTGCTCATCGAAAGTAAATGTACTCTTGTCGTCATTGGCATCATAGATGGCGGCCTGCGCCTGCTCCGCTTCAGTATCGAATGTGTTGGTATATGGAAGAGCAGCGGTCAGGTCGGTGATTACAGGCTCCTGGTAAACAAGTTCGTCAGCGCTGACAACGACATCGACAAACCAATTGAGATAATATATCTCGAATGCATCAGCATTGACAAGCACGTAGTTGGTGAAGGTGATTGTCTTTGCCTGAGCGTCATATGTAGCTATGGCATCTTCAATTGATTCGTCTTCCGTATTGACACCGATTAACCAGCAGTTGTATGAACTATAATCGCCTACATACTGGAACTTGTCGAACTTGATATTAGTGCCTTCAATAGTACCCTTAACCCATGCGTCCGGGAAATCGGCGGAAATACCCTGAACATAAACATCATTGCCCGCAAAAGCAACGTTCACCTTCTGGTTTTTGACAGGAGTCTCGCCGGTATTTGATAAAGAAACACAATTCATATACCAGCCTGTGTATTCCACGCCGGCAGGCAGGGTAACGAGTTCTGTCGAAGGAGCTACATACGAAGGATCGTATGTCAGAACGGTTTCGGCATCACCATAACCGGAGAACGAGTTGTCATCATCCCAAAACGCGCCAATGAAATAGGCATCGGCTGTTCCATCGAACGCAGTCGTACCTTCAAGAGTGAGCACATTACCGTCTACAGTGAATGTAATAGCCTCTGCATGGTCATCAGCCGCATGTATCTTACTATCGGTTGAACCGATAAATCCCCAACGCAGACTGATTGTCGCACCATACTGTGCAATATAATTCAACGGCTGACGGGTTGAGACAGTGATGACATTGCCACTCTTCGTTCCTTTCACCCATGCTCCTGTAGTATAACGGGTAATGGGGTTCTTGATATAAACATTGGCACCATCTTCAACTATAGTCACCATTCCCGACTGTGAAGCAATACCAAATTGACCGTTATTATTGAAATAGGCCGTTCCGGTAGTGGCACGCTGATACAGCTTCGGTTCAACGCCTGCTACGTCAAGAATAATGCCGTTGGCATCGGTGGTCACAGTTACGTTGCCCTCCTGAGTGATGGTCTTGCGGACACTTGACCTGTAAGGACGGTTGGAAACCTCCGACCGATAGCTTCCAAGCGGCAAGTTACCGATAACCTTTCCCTCCTTAACGCTGTTGAAAAAGCCTCTTTTCACAGAGCTTTTCCGTAACACCGAAGAAGCCGTCTCATCTGCGGCTGCGGCTTTTTCTGCCATCGCAGCCTTCAACTCTTTCGCTTCCTTCGCTTTCTTGGCCAAAGCATTAACATCGGCAAGCCGCTCCAATCTGTTGACGGAGGCAACCTTCTTCTTTGCCAAAGGAGCCTGGGCGAATGTCAGCGATGTAACCATCACGATAAGCGCAATAGTAAACAATCTTTTCATTATAGTCTAGTGTGGGGATTATTTTGTTTTCTCACTCCACCGGAAGAAATCCCCTTTAATTCCGGATGAAGCATATGAGAGGCCTACACCTCCTTGTATCTTAATTGCACTATTATACCCTTGATTGCACTGTGTCTACATCACGACTATCTTGTAACAGTGTCCGGCACTTTTTATCACATATACTCCACCGGCTGGAAGTGTCACTGACGAATCTGCGCCTGACGGCATCTTACGGCATATCACACGGCCCGACATGTCGCTCACTATAACGTCGACTCCTGCCGGTATTACAAGCCGCCGCCCCTCTGCACGGATTACCGAAGAAACCGCCATCATTTCCATGCCATCGTTTATGCTCGAATCCGTGGTTACGGCAATCTCATTAGATTTTTTTGAGAAAAGCGATCCGTCGGTAGCCGTAACCGTATAATAATATGTTGTAGCAGGCGACAGCCCCGTTACAGGCATGCTGACAACATTACCGGCATAGAACCTGCCAAATGGCACAACCGACACTTCACCACCCCATTCTATCTTCACATCATCAACGGCCACAGAACCCACACCTTTCCTCGAATAAGATATGCGTACCATACGTGTGCCGGCTGGAATATCGTCAATTGTTGTGACCGTACCGCCTGCAGCGTTATCCACTTCCAACTCTGCAATATCCATCCATCCGTCAGCACCCACATTGACCGACACTACCAGATGATTACCCTCAGAGGCATTGACGCCACGATGCCAAAAGCTCAGTGAACGCACATCGTCTTCAAATAACGGAGATGTAAGCGAAGCGGCATTGAAAGCAAAACGCAACGAGGGTATGGCCTCACCGGAATATGCAGAATTGGCATATGTAAGAGTTGTATTGGTTTCCCATCCGGAAAGCATAGCGCCAATGCCGCCGGTAAAATCAGTTGCCGACAGATACGGATTACCCTTTTCCTTGCTGTATACATTTACTTCGTAGTTATCAGCGCCCTCCAACGGTAGCCAGTTCGCAGTAAACGATGTACCGGAAACACAAGTAGCCTCCAACGCTTTAGGAATACGCTGCTTGAATCCTGGAGAACCTACAGTTACGCTGATTTCGTTTGACGGCATGCTGACGACACCTCTATCATTCACATATACCACATAGAAATATTCGACATCGGGCTCAAGGCCTGATACCACAGCAAACGTATCATTATCTACACTCTTATGATCATAGCCAGCCACATTGTCCAGTATAACATTGCCGCTACCGCTATTCATTTCTATTTTTCTATACACTGACAATTCATACTTACCGGACTGTCGTGACGGCAGCCAATGTGCCGTAAATCCCTCCGGGTGTATATCTGTAGCGGCAATGGCCGTGACAGGGTCGGGCACCACCACTCCCCCTGCAACATTAAATGTAATCAGACCGTTTGCTTCAGATATATCAGTCAGCGGAAGCCCTAACCCTGCCCCGCTCCATGTACGCATGGAGGGCCTGGTATCGTCTGTGAACGACGTCACGTTATTTGTTCCCGGGAAAGCATCACCGGCACGAGAAAATTCGGTCTGCGTGCCGTCGGCCTCCTCAAGGTCTACATACTGATGGTCAGCATTGTTGTTCACAGTGTTCTGTCTCCACACGTAAGCGTCGTAATCGACATGCCATACAAGCATACCGTGACCGGGAATATACTTATCCCAACTCGTCTTCTGACGATTTTCTATGAGGAAAAACTCATTCTCATCGCCCGTAGGTATGATGCACGCCTGATTCGAACCTATACTGTTGAGCCTGACACTGGCTGGTCCGTCCAGTACTTGCGGTGTAATCCATCCGAGCGAATAACGCTCATATGCGGAATATAGCGGCGGAGTGCATCCACCGTTATTGTATGAGCCGTGATCAAGAACCGACCATCCGCCGGGTGTGAAAGCCGATGTATAGCTTGTGGCATAAAGGTCTGGCAGACCCATGACATGCGAAAATTCATGAATGAAAGTTCCCACACCGTCAGGACGAGAGCCTTCCCATTCGTTGCTGCACGCATAACGGTCGAGCTGCACACCGTCAAATATATAAGAGGTATACTCTGCCGCCGTAACATTCCACGAATGGGGCCATACAGTATTGGATGAGCCTCCGCTTGCCTCGCCGCGTCCGGCATAGAATATGAACACATTGTCTATAAACCCGTCACCGTCACGGTCGTATTCCGAAAAATCAACGGTAGCATCGAGCTGCTGACAAGCCTCAATTGCCATCTTCTGCGGATTTTTATCGTTTCCGGAATAGTCGTTGCCACCATAATAACTCATATTCTGGGAAAGTGTTATCGGCCCGTAAACATCGAACTTAGGACGGAACTGATTGTCCGAACATTCACGGAAATACTCTGCCGCGCATCCTGTACCGCCATAGTCACTGAATCCGTCTTCATTGAGCATACGGTTGAAATAGCTGTACGGATCATTATGAGTAAACTTCACGTCCTTATATTCCACGAGTACTACAAGTCCTTTCTGTTCGCCTTTCGATGGAAATCCCGTATCAAACAATCCTATCTGTGATTTTTGCGGAACCGCACTGCGGCGTACCTTGGCACGTGCAGCGTCACGACGCTGCAAAGCTGCGTACACCTTTTCCATATTGACAGTGCGAAGAAAACCCGTAGCCTCTGCCGAACGCGATGCCAACGGCATCGCCTTTATCCTTGAATTCACTATATTTCCCGAAGCGTCGGCATTGCCGTAATAAAACGTATTATTATCGTTGACAAGCAGATAACCGTCTTCCGAAAGGTAATAATGTGCATTTTCATCACCTATTATACGTACCTGTATCTCTGTACCGTCGGGTTGTATCATTGTTATAAGCCCCGGTTTGGCAGGAACGGCAAACAAAACATCAGTGCCGCAGATGATTGTAATAACTATCAGAACGAGATATCTGAATAATGATTTTTCAGTCATTTGACAAATTTAGTATTATATTAATAATATATTATTGTACAAACTTTCATATTGACACTTACAAAGATAAGAGTTTTAACCTTTGTTTTTAAATAAAAAAAACATTTTGTTACGAAACATCTTTATATTTTGACATAAATCAAGATTTCGTCACTATTTATATGCAAAATGTGCTATCAAGCAAGATAATACCGTCAATTGTTTCTATATTTTAGCGATATACAAATGCAAATATCAGTTCTATCAAAAACTCCGGCAACATTTCCTTAAAAGAAAATGTTCCCGGAGAATGTCTGAATCAAAAGATATGGTTACTGCAATGTAACGGCCATCAATCCTATCACTACGTCATTAGACAACGTACATAGTGTGAGCGATGACAGTTTCTTGGCAGGATTGAGCGGCATCTTCAGCATCTGGGCCGCACCTCCCTTGATATATCGCCCATATACACCGCCTATTCCAAGAGTTTCACCGAGATCACGACTCACCTCACCGGTGGCTAATGAAATGCGATAAGGACGTGGAGATGTTGTACAGAACGCTATGCCGTCTACATAATAGTCCTGTTCTATCGGACACCAGTTGTCGGGATTGCGCAGACGTAACGTATCGGTCGAGCCGTCAGTGTATGCAACTGTAACGACGCCATTGTCGATTCGGCTCTGCATATGGTTCGTAGAACCGGCCATGAGCAAATAAGCCGATGAGGCCCTACCGGCAAGAGGCACAGTGATGCGATCGGGATAATTGTCCCAAAGTGATGTATAAGCAATGTTGTTGCCCTTGCGGAAAGTACGGAAAGGCACTCCTGAAGCCACAAACTTATCCCCCTTGACCTTGGTACGGAAAAGAGAGTCGTTGATGTCGGCACTGAGGTCGGGATGACACCACTCTCCTATCCCCGTAACAGGTATCTGAAGCGTGGTTGTGGCCGGACGCGGAGACAGATATCTATTCTCATATATATCGGTGACATTTGCATTCAGCACATTGTCCATCTTCACACACGTAAACTTGCCTTTCGACGGTTCATCAAGTCCGAGTTGTGTCGGAGTGGGTAATGTCTCGACATGATATTCAGGCATGGTTGCCGCATTAGGGGCTGTTCTGTCAACAGTTATCACCTGATGGTGTTCATCCGTGCCTTCCACTTCACGATAAGCTCCACGATCAGCATTCTGTCTCAATACTATCTTCAATGGACGTGCAAAGTTTTGAGTGATATCATAGACATCCTTATTACCCATACGCTTGTAACGATATGTCATATAAGGTGTAACTACCGATGCACTGTCCCAAGACAACGGGAATCCGGGCCGGATTACACATTGCCCGTTAAGAGCATCAGGCACTATGCCGAAAAGTCCCTGGATGAGCGCACGTGAGGATATACCGATGCAGTCTCCGAAATCTCGGTAGCACTCGCCACGGGCGGCATCGTAAAAACTGAGCTGACCGAAATTACCCGGACTTCCTCCTATATACATCTGGTCCATTATATTGGCCTTCATCAGACCAAAGGCAGCTTCATGTCGTCCGGCCTCATAATAAGCGAGTGCCGTATGCATAACCTCGGCTGAGGCCACATTGTTGATACTCCATGAATATGGCAACCAGTTGGTTGTAGATATGGTCGAGCCATAATCATGCCCGTCGGCAACAACAGGAATATGCGGTAACTCATTGTCTATAAAGCGGGTAGCTCTCCAGAATTGTTCGGGCGTACCTGCACCACAGTCTATGGGTGTGTATATAGACCATACGGCAGGACTTTCGTGCTTGCGTTTAAGCCCGAGAGACTCTTCAAATTCCACCCAATGTCCTTTTCCGTCAAGCCACAAACGCGAATTCATGGCCTTTAGTATCCGCTTGGCTTCGGCACGATATGGTGCGGCATCCTCGCCGATAATCTCGGCTATACGCGCGGCAAGACGGTTACCGCGATAATTATAAGCAGATGAGTGGGTTACAGCACCGCCACTGTAATACAGTGCGTCGCTGGCCCAAATGCAACAGTAGGCATCGTACAATCCGTCACCGTCAGGATCGTAGTTGCGCTTCTCCCAAGCAAGGTGCGACTTTATCACAGGCCACATCTTACGCATATAAGCCGTATCGGCATTGTAACAGAAATGCCACAACAATTCGTCCATATAGTTCAGATTCATATCATAGTGGTGCATCTGGTTGTTCTTCTCGGGATTGCGGCATATATACCCGTTACTGTACATCTGCGTACCCCACTTCTTCTCCGCACGCGCCATGTTCATCTTCGGGTCTTGCGAAGGATGCGGTATAACAGGTTCCACATCGGTCACCTGACTCTTGGCGTAAGCATCGAAGTGCGAACGGGCACGGTCGTTCCATCCAAGCACATCACCCAGATATCCCGCACGCCAACCGGCCAGCGGCATCCGCCAGCCAATACAACCATGCAACCATGTCTGTCCGTCCCAGTCGCCGTCGGCTGCCACCGAAAGCGCCCCGCCAAGAGTGTTGATATACGGATCCGGAGTATTGAACTCTATTCTGCCTGCCAGCATCTTATTATGTTCGACAGTCTCTTCCCACAGCATGGAGGCACGCTCAAATGCAATGTCACTGACTTCATTGAGTTTCACAAACACGTATGCCATAGCCCGACCTGCTCCGTAAGTGGCTCCGGATATTACCGGCCGGGCGTTGGCAGCAGGCTCCAACACACCATACGGGTCGGCCCCCATATCCCCATTGCGCTTCATGCCCTTACCGTGTATGTTGCACACAATGGCCTTGATATCAAGCGGATAGGAAGGGTTGCTGCTCTCAAAACGGAACAGAGCGCTCTCTTCATTCTGCAGAGCCACCACCGACATACGCAATTCGACATCACCCCAACGCTTGTCGCGCAACAAATAGATACGCGAAGCATCGACATACCATGCCTTGCAATAGTCGGTAGAATCTAATGGAACGCCATTAACTTCAAAACGCACATTCCGGTGCTTACCTTTCTTGAACACGGCGAATACCGGCCTGTCGCTTGTCTCCACGCGATAGTCGGTATGTCCGCCATAAAGTGCGCGCGTGTAGCGGGCCGTACCGTTCTCACATACAAACGCACGCTCCTCCGGACGATAGTGCATGGTACGCTTGGCTCCGCGACTGGCCTCGTTCCACGATTTTGACTCTATGAAATCGCCTATCTTTTTCTGTGATGCGACAGGCGACGCCGCCATTATGGCAATAAGCACGATGTTGATTTGTTTCAGATTCATTTGCTTAGTATAATTTGTTATCTTTTACATATCCTGCAAATATAGGCATTATTTCCGACACACGCAAATATTACAATCAAAAAGCCGGCAGTCGTCACGACTTCCGGCTTTAAAAACAAACTACTTAAAAACTAATCTACTAAAACAAATCAAAAATATCTTTTTATTATTCTTTTCTTGTATAAAGAATTAATTATCTTTTTAAGACAATGCAAAGATAAAGACTTTATCAGTCTAATCAAAATATTTTGGGTTAAATAATATACAAAAAAGCAGCAAACAGTAAAAAAGGAGGCTGTTTTCAGAACAACCTCCTTTTATTTGCTATCTACAGCTTACAATATTACATCATTCCGCCCATACCCGGAGCACCTCCCATAGGCATTGCGGGCTTGTCTTCAGGTTTGTCTACGATGAGACATTCGGTTGTAAGGAACATACCTGCAATTGAAGCCGCATTCTCCAAAGCAACACGCGAAACCTTGGCCGGATCTATAACGCCTGCCTTGCGCATATCCTCATATACGTCTGTACGGGCATTGTATCCGTAGTCGCCTTCACCTTCACGCACTTTCTGCACCACCACGGCACCCTCGCCACCGGCATTGGTGACAATCTGACGCAACGGCTCTTCAATGGCACGCTCCACAATGTTGATACCGGTCTGCTCGTCAGCATTATCGCCCTTCAGTCCGGCCAAAGCCGAAAGAGCACGGATATATGTTGTACCGCCACCGGCAACCACACCTTCCTCAATGGCAGCCCGGGTAGCACAAAGTGCATCGTCAACACGGTCTTTCTTCTCCTTCATCTCAACCTCACTATTGGCACCTACATAAAGTACAGCTACACCACCGGCCATCTTTGCCAGACGCTCCTGCAACTTCTCCTTGTCGTAAGAACTTGTGGTATTGCTGATTTCATTCTTTATCTGTGCTATACGGTCAGCTATAGCCTCCTTTGCACCGGCACCGTTTACGATAGTGGTGTTGTCCTTTGTCACAGTAACCTTGTCGCAGGTTCCGAGCATCTCAAGAGTAGCCTGCTCGAGCTTCAGACCCTTCTCCTCGCTGATGACGGTACCGCCTGTCAGCACGGCAATATCCTCAAGCATAGCCTTGCGACGATCACCGAAACCGGGAGCCTTGACTGCACAAATCTTCAGACCGCCACGCAGACGGTTGACAACGAGTGTAGTCAGAGCCTCTGAGTCTACATCTTCTGCTATTACGAGCAACGGGCGTCCGCTTTCTGCAGCAGGCTGCAAGATTGGCAGGAAATCCTTGATATTGCTTATCTTCTTGTCGTAGATAAGTATATACGGATTGTCCATCACACACTCCATCTTGTCGGCATCTGTCATGAAATAGCTGCTCAGATAACCACGGTCAAACTGCATACCCTCTACCACATTGATATATGTATCGCGGCTCTTGCTCTCCTCGATAGTGATAACACCATCCTTGCTTACCTTGCGCATTGCATCGGCAATCAGTTTGCCTATTTCAGGGTCGTTGTTTGCCGATACTGTAGCCACCTGCTCAATCTTGTCATAGTTGTCGTCAACCTTCTCGGCGTTGTTCTTTATATATTCAACAACAGCGGCCACGGCCTTGTCGATACCGCGCTTGAGGTCCATCGGGTTGGCACCGGCCGTAACATTCTTCAATCCGACGTTCACTATGCTCTGTGCCAGGATAGTGGCTGTTGTAGTTCCGTCACCGGCATCGTCGCCAGTTTTGCTGGCCACACTCTTCACTAGCTGTGCACCTGTATTCTCGAAATGGTCTTCAAGCTCCACTTCCTTTGCAACGGTAACACCATCCTTGGTTATCTGCGGGGCACCAAACTTTTTCTCAATAATCACATTGCGGCCTTTAGGTCCGAGTGTTACCTTCACTGCGTCAGCCAACTGATCCACGCCCTTCTTAAGAAGATCGCGGGCGTCCATATTGAATCTTATTTCTTTTGCCATAATCTTTAATTAACTTTCACCGGCATTCCTTTAGAATCAGAAAAACTACCGGCTTTATATTTTATATATAATAATGTGTAAATATTACCTAAAACAACTGTCAATGCATGAGTACCAACTCTCGACAATATTCATTATGCAATGACAGCCAACACGTCACTCTGACGCATAATGAGATATTTCACGCCTTCATGCTCAAGCTCCGTACCGGAATATTTGCCATAAAGTACCTCGTCACCTTCTTTGAGGACCATTTCCTCATCCTTTGTTCCGTTGCCTGTTGCAACGACCTTGCCATGAAGCGGTTTTTCTTTCGCGGTGTCGGGAATGATGATTCCTCCTACTTTCTCTTCCGCCGGTGCGGGGAGCACCAGCACTCTGTCTGCTAATGGTTTAATGTTCATAACTTTTATACTTATAATTATTATGTTTATTGTTCCGAAATATACTCATGACCGTAGCCACATGCAGTGATGCGAAAACCATGCCAAAGCCACAACGACTGACAAAGTGACACATATATCTGCAAATGCGGCACCCGTCAACCAGACGGAACATGGGTGTTGCAAAACTTCAGAATTAAATCAAAGCCCCAATACCGGCTGAACGGATCCCAAGTTTTGCAACACCCACGTAGTATATTTATTCGCAATGCTGTTATTTCTTTGCCTCTCCGTTTATCACGAGATTCTTCACTGTACAGTTTTCTATCAATGACGAGTCGAAAGCCTTCTTCGTATCCTCTATCTCGCAGTCGGTAAAACTGAAGTCGGTAAGGCGATACTTGTCCGATTTGCCCACATCAAAAAAGTTCTTGCTCTTCACGCGTATGTTCTTGAAAGAAATGTTGTTGCATGTAGACAGCGGCATGTCGTCGCGCTGCTCGGGTTTGAAAAACTGAGTCCACGGACGAACCACAAGAAAACTGTTGCAGTCGCCAGAGATGTCCTCAACCGCCACATATTCATAGTGCTGAGGCGTGTCGGGACGCATCTTCAGCCACAGCACACGGTTGGCATCGGTCACTGTACAGCGGCGCAGAATAACATTGCGGTCGTGCAGACTTTCGCTGCCCAATGTGAGACATCCGTGAACCTTGCCATATGTACAGTCCTCGATAATGATATTGGAACACGGTCCGTTGGTCGTGTCCTTATCCGCCCATGTACCCTTGCCGCCTTTAAGAACCACAGCATCGTCACACACACTCATATAGCATCCGCGTATAAGCACATTCTTGCACACATCCAGATCGATGGCGTCGCTGCTGGGTGCGCCGCGCTTGGGGTCGACAGGCGTCACTCCGCTCGTCGGAGCATATATATAGCAATCGAGATAACGCAAATTTTCAGTCTTATAAATATGATTGGTCCAGAACGGACTATTGATAAGACGTACATCCTGCACAGTCACATTCCGGCAATTGGATATATACACCAGCCGCGGCCGCATGGCCTCAAGATTGGTGCACTGACGGTTGTACTGACGGCGAATCCAAAATTCCTCCCAATAGTTGCGCCCGTTTCCATCTATAGTGCCATGTCCGGCTATAGTGAATCCGTCTATCCCGTCGGCATTGACCAAAGCCGAGAAATATTTCAGCGTCTGTCCCTCCATGCGTGTGGTCTGAAGCCGGAAATTGCGTATGCGGTCACTGCCCTTCAGGCGTCCGCCCTTCTCCAGATAAAGATGTGTGCCCTGCTTGAAAAAGATAGAACCGCTGAGAAACGTTCCCTGCGGAATGACCACTACTCCACCGCCATCGGTTGCGGCACGGTCTATCACTGCCTGTATCTGCTCTGTCTGCAACAGGTTGGAGTCGTTCTTCACCCCATAATCTGTCACGACATACCGTTTTCCGAGTTTGTCCACATCTACCTTTGCCGTGTCGCTGAACCATGCAGGTATCGGAGTGCCGTCGGGGAACAGCTGCTGCACTTCCTTCTTCTTTTTCGCAAATGACGCCGTGCACACCAATGCAAGCGACAGTGTGATGATAAGTCTGAAATTCATAATCTGAAATCTTTTGTTTGCTTGTTGATTAGTTACTTATTTTCCTGCAAAGATAACAATTTATAACGAGAAAACCGAAACATACTTACTTTAACTAATGTTAATCGGCTGGCCGCACAGCAAACGCTACAATCGCATAAAGTAGAACAAGTTATATTACTCACTAAAATAACTTATATTGCTTGGTAATATAACTTATATTGGTCTGTAAAACAACTTATATTACTTTTTTACTCCGAGCTTGCCATCACGACAAATTACCTTATTCCACCCCGTTTCCCAGCGTTACTGAGTCAGAGTGGACCCGATTTATCCATCCGGCTCAGCAAAAACGTTATTTTTTTGACTCTTTTCATACTCGTTTATAAATAAATTCCTTATCTTTGTACCAAGATTGCCTCAACAGACTTCCCTACATTGTTGCCGTGCAATTGTTGCTTTTATGGCGACACAAAAAACATATTAACCAAAACGCAAATTTAGTATGAAAGATTTTCTAAAGCAGACCCTTGCCACAGTTGTGGGCATATTTATAGCCTCCGCTGTAATGGGTATCATCAGCATCATCGCGCTCGCAGGAATGATTGCCTCCGAACAGACTACAACCAAAGTCAAAGATAACTCCGTCTTCGTGCTCAGTTTGTCCGGTACTCTCGAGGAAAGATCCAAAGAAGATGTCATGGCCCAACTGACAGGCAACATAAGCGGCAACATGGGACTTGACGACATCCTTCACGCCATAAGTGCCGCCAAGGAAAACAAGAACATAAAAGGCATATATATCGAAGCGGGAGCTTTCGTTAGCGACAGCCCCGCTTCGTCGCAAGCCATAAGAAACAGTCTTGCAGACTTCAAAAAAAGCGGGAAGTGGATAGTGGCTTATGCCGAGAGCTATACACAGACAACATATTATATATGCTCCGTTGCCGACAAAGTACTGCTTAACCCTCAGGGCATGGTCGACTGGCACGGACTGGCAGCACAGCCGATGTTCCTGAAAGACCTGCTGGCCAAATTCGGTGTGAAGTTCCAGTTGGCCAAGGTTGGCAAATACAAGAGTGCTCCGGAAATGATGACAGCCGAAAAGATGAGCGAACCCAACCGCGAGCAGGTGACAGCATACATCGAAACCATATGGAACGTGATGCTCACAGACGTATCCGCAAGCCGCAGACTCAGCAAGGATACACTCAACGCATACGCCGACACATATGCGGCTTTCTCCGATCCACAGGACTACGTAAAGATGAAACTCGTTGACAAACTGATGTACACCGATGAAGTGAAGAACGAGATAAAGGCCATGCTGAAAATAAAGGACGACAAGAAAATCAACAGACTGTCAATGAACGACATGCTAAACCTGCCCGACGACAATGGCAAAAAGGGTGACGAGATTGCAGTTTACTATGCATACGGCGATATCGTGGTGACCAATCCCGGAGGGCTGACCGAGAATGCCTGCATCGCTTCGGAAGATGTTTGCCGGGATCTTGACAAACTGGCAAAGGACGACAATGTAAAAGCCGTGGTACTGCGAATCAATTCAGGTGGCGGCAGTGCCTATGCCTCCGAACAGATATGGCACTCGGTGATGAACATCAAAGCCAAAAAGCCGGTGGTAGTGTCCATGGGTGGCATGGCTGCATCGGGCGGCTATTATATCAGCTGTCCGGCCAACTATATCTATGCCGAACCCACCACTCTGACGGGAAGCATCGGAATATTCGGCATGTTCCCGGATGTGAGCGGCCTGCTGACCGACAAACTCGGCATAAAGTTTGACGAAGTGAAAACCAACAAGCACAGTGCTTTCGGCTCTATGGCACGCCCGTTCAATGAAGAGGAAATGAGAATACTCGAAGCATACGTAGACCGCGGGTATACACTGTTCCGCAAGCGCGTGGCCGACGGAAGAGGCTTGAAAGTCGAAGCAGTAGAGAACATCGCCCAAGGTCGTGTATGGACTGGCTGCGACGCCTTGAAACAGAAGCTCGTTGACAATTTGGGAGGGCTTGACAAGGCAGTGGCCAAAGCCGCCGAACTGGCAAAACTGAAAGAGCACCACACAGCCAGTTATCCCGCTAAGCCCGACTGGATGGAACAGCTCATGGCAAAGGCAGGCAGCAAGAACTACATAGACGAACAGCTCAAGGAGACACTCGGCGAATACTACGAGCCGTTCTCATACATGAAGAGCATAGGCAATCGCGACGCCATACAAGCACGCCTGCCGTATCATATAGTAATAAAGTAAAGAACACTGCATAAGCACTCTTATCAGAATAACATGGAAGGCGACTTCATAAAGATAAACAACTGGCTGCTGCCACTGAGCTGGATATACGGCAGCCTGATAAGGCTGCGCAACACACTTTTCGAAGTGGGTATGCTGAAAAGCCACAGTTTTGACGTGCCTTTGATTTCGGTGGGCAACATCACCGTTGGCGGCACAGGCAAGACGCCTCACGTGGAATATCTTATAAGACTGCTCCAAGACAAATTCCGCGTGGCGGTGCTCAGCCGCGGCTACAAACGCAAAAGCAGGGGATTCGTCATAGCGAACGAAGAGTCTACTGTCAAGGACATCGGTGACGAACCGTATCAGATGAAACAGAAATTCCCACATGTAACCGTAGCTGTGGACAAGAACAGGCATAACGGCATAAACAAGCTGACGGAAGGCGAGGCCGGCAAGAAAATCGACGTGGTATTGTTGGACGATGCTTTCCAACACAGATATGTAAAACCCGGCATCAACATCCTGCTTGTAGATTATCACCGACTGATTATCTACGACAAGCTGTTGCCGGCCGGCAGACTGCGCGAACCGCTGTCGGGAAAAGACAGGGCAGACATCGTAATAGTGACCAAATGCCCGCGCGACCTGAAACCAATGGAGTTTCGTGTCATCACCAAGGCTATGTGTCTATATCCTTACCAACATCTGTACTTCACCATGCTCGACTACGATGCACTACGCCCTATATACTGCGGCGAGGAGCGCCCGCTCGACACTATATCCGCCGACGACCATATATTGCTCCTGACCGGCATTGCATCTCCACGGCAGATGATAGTAGATCTAAGCCCCTATTCCACACACATACAGCCACTCACATTCGGCGACCACCACACTTTTACCGCCAGAGACGTTGAAAAGATAAATGAAACGTTTGCCGACATGCCGGGACCCAAACTTATCATCACAACCGAAAAAGATGCCACACGCTTATTCGGACTGAAAGGGCTGAGCAAAGAGGTAAGACACAATATATATACGCTGCCGGTAAAAATAGAATTCATGCTCGGACAAGAAGAAACGTTTAACGAAAACATTATAGGCTATGTACGAAAAAATTCAAGAAACAGCATCCTGGTTAAAGCAAAGGATGACAACAAGTCCAAAGACAGCCATCATTCTGGGAACAGGCCTAGGACAATTAGCTTCAGAAATAACTGACACATACGAGTTTGCATACAGCGACATCCCTAACTTTCCGGTATCGACGGTAGAGGGGCACAGTGGAAAACTTATATTCGGAAAACTCGGCGGAAAGGATATCATGGCCATGCAGGGCCGTTTTCACTACTACGAGGGATATTCGATGAAAGAGGTGACCTTCCCTATCCGTGTGATGTATGAACTGGGCATCGAGACGCTCTTCGTCTCAAACGCATCGGGCGGAATGAATCCGGAATTCAAAATCGGCGACCTGATGATTATCACCGACCACATCAACTTCTTCCCCGAGCATCCGTTGCGCGGAAAGAATTTCCCCACTGGGCCGCGATTCCCTGACATGCACGAGACGTACGACCAAAAACTCATTGCCGAAGCAGAAGCCATTGCCACCGAAAAAAACATACGTGTGGTTCACGGTGTATATGTAGGCGTGCAAGGGCCTACGTTCGAGACTCCGGCCGAATATAAGATGTACCACCGCCTTGGCGGCGATGCCGTAGGCATGAGCACTGTGCCGGAAGTAATTGTGGCCCACCATTGCGGCATCAAGACTTTCGGTATCAGCATCATCACCGACCTCGGGCTGGAGGATACGCCCGTAGAGGTAAGCCATGAGGAGGTGCAGGAAGCAGCCAACAAGGCACAGCCGCTGATGACGGAAATTATAAGAGAAATGATTTACAGGAATTAAATGATGAGAGCAGAGTGATGAGTGAAGAGGTATGATATGCCCTATGTCGTTCCGGTAAAGCTATTTACTCAAGAACGACATAGGGCATATCATACCTCTTCACTCATCACTCATACTTCTGCACTTAGACCTCTTACCTATTTAGTTATGGATATATCAGAATTAGGCGAGTTCGGGCTGATAGACCGACTGACAAGAGACATCAAAATAAAGAATACATCGACAATGAAAGGCGCGGGCGACGACTGTGCCGTGCTGAACTATCCCGACAAACAGGTACTCGTGACAACGGACATGCTGATGGAAGGAGTTCACTTCGACCTTACGTACACCGATCTGCGCAATCTCGGATATAAGGCAGCGATGGTAAACATCAGCGATGTGTTTGCCATGAACGGCACTCCGCGACAGATTACGGTGAGCCTTGCACTGAGCAAACGCTTCACCGTGGAAGACATGGAAACTTTCTATGAAGGGCTGCGCTCGGCCTGCGACAAATGGAATGTAGATATTGTCGGCGGCGACACAACGTCGTCATACACCGGACTGGCCATCAGCATCACATGTATCGGAGAGGCCGACAAACAGGATATCGTATACCGTAGCGGTGCCAAGGAAACCGACCTCGTATGCGTGTCGGGCGACCTCGGGGCTGCATACATGGGACTGCAACTGCTTGAACGCGAAAAGTCCGTATACTATCAGCAAGTGGACGAAGCCCGTAAAAAAGGTGACAGGAATGCTCTGGCCGAGTTGTCACACTTCCAACCGGACTTTGCCGGCAAAGAATACCTGCTGCAAAGACAACTGAAAGCAGAGGCCCGCGGTGACATCATTGCGCGACTGCATGAAGCCGGCATACGTCCTACAGCGATGATGGACATCAGTGACGGCCTGTCGAGCGAGTTGATGCACATATGCAAACAGAGCCATGTCGGTTGCCGCATATTCGAAAAGAACATTCCGATAGACTATCAAACGGCTGTGATGGCAGAAGAACTGAATATGAACGTGACCACATGTGCCCTCAACGGAGGAGAAGACTATGAGTTGCTTTTCACCGTACCAATAGGCGACCACAGCAAGATTGAACTTATTGACGACGTAAAACTGATAGGACACATCACAAAGGAAAATCTCGGATGCGTACTTGTGACACGCGACGACAACGAGTTTGAGCTGAAAGCGCAGGGATGGAATCCGCTGCAATAGTCTTTCAAGACCCAAATACAGTCACATACCGCAATATTGTATCATTATACTAAGTTAGTCAAAAAAATTAAACTACATTATCGTCCGGATATAGGATGAATACGCTCTGGATGGATGCGCCCCAACGGGGCAGAAAGCACATAGCCCGGGGCAGAGCGCAGCGGCACCCCGGGAATCAAACATCGCCAATTCCCGCGCCCTGAAAGGGCAAAAGCATAAAAATATATGGAATGTAAAAATGTAAGTATTTGATAATTAACGCTTTTGCCCTTTCAGGGCGAATGATCAATCGTGTTGTTCCCGGGGTGCCGCTTCGCTCTGCCCCGGGCTATGTGCTCGTTGCCCCGTTGGGGCGTATCCATCCTATATCCGAGTGATTATGTAGTTTAATTCTGTTGACCAACTTATTAAAATACAGAATATGACATTGTTGCAATTGAGTAATTTCGTATTTTAACGACTCCGCTCATATAACGTTCATCTTTGAGATACAATATAAAAAGTCAATTATTTAAATATCATACAGTTATTGCTAAATTTGATGCTATTTTGATACTAAAAATGAACCACAAATTATGGCCACCCTACCCGTTGGGGCGCGTTCTGTCAAGGCACGTTCTGTCAAGAGGATGATATAGTTTAATTTTGTTGACTAACTTATCATCATTATATAAGCGACGACAAGCTGACCGCAACAAGTCTGTACTTTCAATACATAGACACGATGTTTTTATGTCGACCAAACAAAACTACACAAAAAATCGGAGCCCAATCCACAATTTGTGAATTTTTATTTGCTCAATCGGGATATAATTAATAACTTTGCACACGACTATTGTGATGTGCAATACTAAAAACAAAGGGAGGAACGTATTATGTCAATATCAAAGACGAGGCAGAAACTTGTCGATGTAGCCAGGCAACTCTTTGCCAAAAACGGTCTCGAAAATACAACGATGAATGACATCGCGGTATCTTCCGGTAAGGGCAGACGCACACTCTACACCTATTTCAAGAGCAAGGAGGATGTATATCATGCTGTAATAGAGTCGGAATTGGAACGATTGTCGGACAAACTCGACGAGGTGGCAGCACGTAAGATACGGCCTCAAGAGAAGATCATTGAACTGATATACACCCATCTCAGCATGATAAAGGAGACAGTGGTGCGCAACGGCAACCTGCGCGCCGAATTTTTCCGGAACATATGGATGGTGGAGAAGATACGCAAGAACTTCGATGAAGACGAAATAGAACTGTTTCGCAAAGTATATGCCGAAGGCAAGGCCGAAGGGGAGTTTGACATAGACAATGTGGACTTGGTGGCTGACATTACCCATTATTGTATCAAGGGGCTCGAAGTACCTTATATATATGGGCGCCTGGGACACGGCATGACAGAGGAAATGAGCAAGCCGTTTGTTGCAAAAGTAGTATATGGCGCTTTAGGAAAGCAGATTAACACATAGTCCGACGGAATGCACCACAATCCTCTAACGTCACAAACACACGGCCATCACAGTATGCCACATACGTAATAAGCAACGTTGATTTTTTATTATAACCAAAAATAAAACAAACAAAAAAATGGGATTATTGACAGGTAAGACAGCCCTTATCACAGGTGCTGCACGCGGTATCGGAAAAGCTATCGCGCTGAAATTTGCCGAAGAGGGTGCAAACGTTGCGTTTACAGACCTCGTAATCGACGAAAACGGAAAGGCCACTGAAGCTGAAATAGCAGCCAAGGGAGTCAAGGCCAAAGGATATGCAAGCAACGCTGCCGACTTCGCGCAGACAGAAGAGGTGGTAAAACAGGTAAAAGAGGAGTTCGGCTCAATCGACATTCTCGTTAACAACGCAGGTATCACAAAAGACGGTCTGATGCTCCGCATGACCGAAGCACAGTGGGATGCCGTTATTGCAGTCAACCTGAAAAGTGCCTTCAACTTCATCCACGCTTGTGTGCCGGTAATGATGCGTCAGCGTGGTGGATCTATCATCAACATGGCATCGGTAGTGGGCGTTCACGGCAATGCCGGACAGAGCAATTACGCCGCTTCCAAGGCCGGACTGATAGCATTGGCCAAAAGTGTTGCTCAGGAGATGGGACCGAAAGGAATCCGTGCCAACGCCATCGCCCCGGGATTCATCGACACAGCAATGACACAGGCCCTGTCTGACGAAATCCGAAAGGAGTGGGCAGCAAAGATACCTCTACGCCGCGGTGGTACCGTAGCCGATATCGCCAACTGTGCAACTTTCCTTGCATCCGACATGTCAAGCTATGTCAGCGGTCAGGTGATCCAGGTTGACGGTGGAATGAACATGTAATTTAAAAAGCGCCCCCTTCAACTCCCCCAAGGGAAAACCGTATGACATAATATATATACATACAGGGCTTCTTCTACCTTGACGGAATTGAAGGGGGCTTATTATAATATCATGTATCCAATTTACGAAGACAATCACATCATAATCGTCGGCAAAGACAGCGGAGAGATTGTACAGGGTGACAAGACAGGCGACAAAACGTTGTCAGAAACCGTCAAGGAGTACATCAAGGAAAAGTACGACAAACCGGGAAACGTGTTTATCGGTGTAGTGCACCGTCTCGACCGCCCTGTGAGCGGTATTGTAGTTTTTGCCCGTACGTCGAAAGCATTGTCACGTCTGAACGAAATGTTCCGTGCAGGCAATATACACAAGACTTATTGGGCAATTGTACGCAACGAACCGCCACAACATGAAGGCCGTCTGGAACATTGGCTTGTACGCAACGAACGCCAGAACAAAAGCTACGCCTATGACCGTGAAGTTCCACAATCGAAAAAAGCCGTACTTGAATATCGCATCATCGGCCGCAGCGACAATTACCGTCTGCTCGAAATACACCTGCTCACCGGTCGCCACCATCAGATACGCTGTCAGTTGGCAGCCATGGGATGCCCTATAAAGGGCGACTTGAAATATGGCGCACGACGCAGCAATCCCGACGGAAGCATATCACTGATGGCCCGTCGCGTAGAGTTTGTCCACCCCGTAAGCAAACTACCGATATGTGCCGAAGCCACACTGCCCGACGATACGCTGTGGCATACATTGGGACACAAAACAGATTGAGACGGTGGCAAAACTTCAGAATAACACCCATGCTTCAATATTTGTATGGAAGCACACCGCATCTCACCCAATTCTATCATCATGAATCTACAACATACACGCCACGGTTCGTCCCTGTAAATGCCCATATAAATACGACGTTTTGCAACACCCTCAATTGCAACCGAAACAGTTATATGTTTTCAACCCGTGTCGGCAGTTCTTTCATAATAAATATGAACCATTGTTTTTTTCGTTTAACACTTTTCATGTCTAAGAAAAAAATATTTATCTTTGTAGACATAAATCAATATATCGCATTGTTGACATTATGAAAAAGGTGTTTTTGTGGATAGGAATAGTCCTGTTGACTCCAATATTGCTGTTTGTCATACTTACGGTACTGCTTTATATTCCGCCGGTTCAGAATTGGGCGGTACAAAAAACAGTTGCCTACGCATCGGAAAAAACCGGTATGGACATCAGCGTTGACAAAATAAGACTCGAATTTCCATTAGACCTAAGTGTCGAGGGGTTCAAGGTCATCAGCCGTAACGACTCGTTGCCACAAGTACGCGACACTGTGGCAGACGTGTCCAAACTGGTTGTCGACATCCAACTCCGACCATTGTTCAAGCAACAGGTAGTGATAAACACATTGGAACTCAACAAAACTAAAGTGAACACCTCAAATCTGATTGCCTCGGCACATGTCGAAGGGTCTTTGGGACGTCTTGCCGTATCGGGACGGAGCGTTGACCTCGGGCTTGAGACTGTAGATTTGGGAGATGTCGAATTGAGCGATGCAAACGTACACGTAGCACTTAACGACACTGTACCGCCGGACACCACAACTTCAGAGACACTATGGAAAATCAACATAGACCGTATCGGAATATCGCACACCACCGTGAGCGTGCTGATGCCGGGAGATACATTGCAGATACAGGCCTATATGAAAGACATGGCCATGAGCCGCGGCACATTCGATCTGGGAAACGGTACATACGATATAGGCAATATAGTGTGGGACAACGGTTCGTTGACCTATGACAATCTTAATGCAGATCGTTCCGAAGGTCTTGATCCTTCGCACATTGCACTGAACGACATCAACATTGGCATAGACTCAATATATTACAGCCCCATGGCTGCTCATCTCAATATCAGCCATTGCCATCTGAAAGAACGCTGCGGCATGGAACTGACAAAACTGAAAGGCCAACTTTCCCTTGACTCCATGCGGGTGACAGTGCCGTCAATGGTACTACGTACACCATATTCCGATGTGGAACTCACGGCCACGGCTGATCTCAACGTTACAGACAGTATAAACCCGGGAACTATGGATGTGAGACTATCTGCATCATTGGGAAAACAGGATGTAATGAAGTTTTTCGGAGACATGCCACGAGGATTTGTCAACGGCTACCCTACCCGTCCACTTGAGGTAAGCGGAAGAGTAAGCGGCAATCTGCACCATGCCGACATACGCAACTTGCATATAGACTTGCCCACGGCATTTATGATTACGGCCGACGGATATGCTGACAATCCTACAGATATGAAAAAAATGCGTGCAGACATGAAAATGAAAGCCCGCACATGGAATGTCGGTTTTCTTACGGCCTTGCTTGACCCCGCTACAGCGGCAGGTTTCCGCATACCGTCGGGAATGAGCATTGACGGAAATATACAAGCCGACCACGAACGGTACGCCGTCGACCTTGCACTGCGTGAAGGCATAGGCACAATAAGGGCCAAGGGCAGTTTCAATGCCGCCAACACGGCTTATCAGGCTGTCGTGGGCATAGACCGTATAAACCTCAACCATTTCATCCCAAACGACTCTCTACACATTATTACTGCACATATGGACATGAAAGGAGCCGGCACAGATGTCCTTTCGAAACGCTTCCGGATGCAAGCCGAAGCATCTGTCGACACATTTGTTTACGGCAGTTGGGTGCTTGACAAGATGAATGTAAGAGCCCGGATTGCCGACGGCATGGCCCATGGGCATCTTGAAAGCCGCAACGCACTGATGGACGGAACGATAGACGTAGATGCCCTGCTCGACCCTAACCGTATACAAGCCACCATCGGTACGGATATGAACAAGGCCGACCTGTACAGACTGCGAATTATGGAAAAGCCGTTTATCGCCGGTATGTGTGCCCATGTAGATATTGCATCCGACATGAAGCAGTATCACATGATTAGAGGATACTTCAATGATTTCACCATACAGACGGAGAAAAAGACATATCGTCCGGCCGATCTCACAGTGGATGCAACAACAACACGCGACACTACATGGGCCAAGATGTCGAGCGGAAGCATGAATCTTTATATGACAGCAGGTTGTGGCTATGAAGAATTGATAAAGCAAGGCAACGTACTGTCAGACGAACTATCGACCCAAATGCATGACAAAGTGATTGACCATCCAAGGTTACGTGAAAAATTGCCCGACATAAAACTAAGGCTTGTCAGCGGACCGGACAACCCAATGGCCAATTTCTTAAGATTCAAGGGCTTCTCGTTCAAGGACCTATTCGTCGATTTCAGCGCATCACCGCAAAACGGAGTTAACGCGGACATGCACCTTTACTCCATCATTGCCGACAGTATGCGAATTGACACTGTCAGACTGCGCATATATCAAGATATGGACGATGTTCGCTTAACCGGAATGGTACAGAACAACAAACGAAACCCGCAGTTTGTTTTCCGTACGTTATTTGACGGTGTGATTCATGAAAAAAGCACGGAAATGAATGTCAGGTACTATGATGCGGCAAACAAATTAGGAGTGCTCCTCGGTGCAAGAGCCGAGATGCTTGACAGCGGAATACATGTGAAGTTGCTTCCGGAAAAGCCGGTACTCGGATATAAGGTATTCAACCTGAACAACGACAATTATATAATGCTCGGACGCAACAGGAGAATCATGGCCGACATAGACCTTGTGGCTGATGACAAAACGGGTGTGAAGATATACTCGGAAGACCAGGACACAGACATGCTTCAGGACCTTACTGTCAGCCTCAATCAATTTGATCTCGAAAAAATAACGTCTGTATTACCATACGCACCACGTATCAGCGGATTGCTTAACGGAGATTTCCATGTCCAGCTCGACAAAAACGAGAAAATAGCCATGGTATCGGATATGACTGTCAGGAAAATGGCGTATGAAAACTGTCCTATAGGTGACCTGAACAGCGAGTTTGCATATTTACAGCAAGAAGACAGTGCACACTTTGTTGAAGCCACACTCAACTGTGACGGACGCGAGATTGGTGTTCTTAGTGGAACTTACAAAGACGAAAACGGCGGACTGCTTGACGCTACATTCAACATGACACGATTCCCGCTGTCAATGGTCAACGGTTTCATCCCTGACCGAATTTTCGGCTTTACGGGATATGCCGAAGGTAAGGTTGATGTAAAAGGGGCACTTGACAAACCGGTTGTGGACGGAGAGGTGCTGCTCGACTCGTCATACATCGTAAGCGTGCCTTATGGTATGAACCTGCGTTTCGACAACGATCCTGTACGTGTCGTAAAGAGCAATCTTCTATTTGAAAACTTCACTATGTATGCTCATAATTCCAATCCGCTTAACATTGCCGGCAATATTGACTTCTCAAACTTGGACAACATACGTCTGAACCTGAAGATGATGGCACGCGACTATCAGATAATAGATGCCAGGCAAGAACGCAACTCCGTGGCATACGGCAAGGCGTTCGTCAATTTCTATGGTTCGCTTGCCGGCAGTTTTGACGACCTTGTAATGCGCGGAAAACTTGACGTGCTCGGAAAGACCAACATGACATATATATTGAAAGATTCGCCGCTCAACACCGACGACCATCTAAAAGAAATTGTAACTTTCACTGACTTCCGAGACACTACACTTGTGGAAAAAGCCGACAAACCTGCCATAGGAGGTCTGGACATGCAATTAATGATGGACATTGAATCGGGAGCACATATCAAGTGCGCCCTAAATGCCGACCAATCAAACTATGTGGATATAGAAGGTGGCGGAGAATTGCGCATGGTATACAACTCTACTGACGATTTGCAACTGTTCGGAAGATATACCATCGTCGATGGAAAAATGAAATATTCTCTGCCCATCATTCCACTGAAGACATTCAATATCGGTGAAGGCAGCTACATAGAATTCACCGGTGACATGATGAACCCACGGCTAAATCTGACGGCTACGGAAAAGGTCAAGACCATGGTGACTACAGAAAGCGGCGAGAACCGTAGCGTAATGTTCGACTGTGGCGTAAAGGTGACAAAAACATTGAATGACATGGGACTTGAGTTCACAATAAATGCTCCGGAAGACATGTCTATGTCCAACGAGCTGGCTGCCATGAGTGCCGAAGAACGTGGCAAAATAGCAGTGATGATGCTCACTACAGGCATGTATATTACAGACAACAGCACAGGAAACTTCTCAATGAACGGTGCTTTAAGTTCGTTCCTGAACAGTCAGATAAACAATATTACGGGAAGCGCCATGCGAACTATGGACCTCAGCCTTGGATTTGACCAGAATTCGGACGCTACCGGTAACACTTATACAGACTACTCGTTCAAGTTTGCCAAGCGGTTCTGGAACAACCGCGTAAACTTTGTCATCGGCGGAAAACTCTCTGACGGAGGCAATGCTGCTGTGGCGGAACAGGATCAGACGTTCATCGACAACGTATCATTGGAGTACCGCCTCGACCAAACAGCCATGCGATATGTGCGGCTGTTCTATAACAAGGAAGCCTACGATCTTCTCGAAGGAAACATCTCTGAATACGGAGCCGGTTTCGTATGGCGTAAAAAGGCCGACCGTCTATGGCGGTTATTCAATTTCCGTAGCAGCGACACCGGTCCTAATACCTTAAACAGGCTACAAGGTTCATCAGGAATGGCATCTGGCGGTATTTCAGGCAACGCACTGCGCAAAGAAAAATCAAATAAAAAAACCAACTCCACAGACTCGATAAACGCAAATGAAAACAGTAAATAGATTCTTGGCATTAATCCTGTTGACAATGTTCTGCGCAGGTTGCTCAACAACAAGCAATCTGCCTGAAGGAGAAGTACTGTACACCGGACTAAAGAAGATTAACTATCTGGACCGTGACAGTAGCGACTATTCAGTACAGGTTGAGGAAGAAGTGGAAGCCGCCCTGACCTGCGCACCGAACGGTGCATTGCTCGGCAGCTCATATTACCGCACACCGTTTCAGCTTAAATTGTGGATATACAACCGATACGCCAACAGCACATCAAAATTTGGCAAGTGGATGCTTAAAACATTCGGACATGAGCCGGTTCTCGTAAGTTACGTAAGTCCGAAGATGCGCGCCCTGGTGGCAAAGAATCTGCTTCGTTCCAATGGTTATTTCAATGCCGATGTAGGATATGAGATTATTCCGCAAAAGAATCCGAAAAAAGCGAAAATCAGCTACACGGTGAAAAACAACCAATTATATACAATCGACACTATAAAGTATCTGCGCTATCCGGCAGAGATGGACAGTCTGATACATACCACAATGGACAACAGCCGCTTGCGTACAGGTGAAGCCTTTGCCGTATCAAGTCTTGACGCGGAACGCAACCGTCTGAACAGCCTGTTCCGTGACAACGGATTTTATTTCTACCGTTCGGCTTATTCTGTTTTCCTTGCCGACTCCGTATCCAACCCCGGACGTGTAGAGTTACATATGCAACCTGTAGCCGGAATGCCTGCGGAAGCACGTCGTAAGTGGTATCTTGGACGCATGCGTGTGGAATTACGCCGCTCTGCAATGGAGCAACTCACCGATTCCATCATACACCGCAATCTGTCTGTATATTATTCGGGAAAGAAACCGCCCATACGCCTGCGCACCCTGCTTCGAGACATAAAACTGCGCCGCAAACAACTTTACAGTCAGACCAACTATCAGGAATCGGCCGGAGTGATAAACAGTCTTGGACTGTTCAGCATGTCAGATTTCAAATTCACCCCACGTGACACAACAGCCGCATGTGACACGTTGGACATGACACTTAACTGTGTGTTCGACAAGCCATATGACGGTTCAATCGAAGCCAACTATATGATAAAGAGCAACGACCGTACCGGCCCGGGACTTGTGCTCAATGTAACCAAACGAAATGCTTTCCGGAGTGGCGAAAAACTCAACTTCAGCCTGAAAGGGTCTTATGAATGGCAGACAGGACGTCGGGTATCGGGAGGCAGCAGTTCGGCAATCAACTCATACGAGTATGGTGCCGACATATCTGTAGAATACCCGCGCATAGAAGCACCATTTGGCCTTTACAGCCGACACCGTTTCTACAAGCCTCCATCAACATTGCTTTCACTTTCCGGCAATGTACTCAACCGCGCAAACTATTTCAAGATGCTTACCGTAACGGCAGGTCTTACTTATAAATTTCAGACTTCTCCAAACTCGCGCCACGAATTCAGTCCTTTGTTGCTCGATTACAATTTCCTGCGCAACACAACTGCCACATTCGACTCTATAATGACAGCTAACCCCGCCATCTATGTATCCATGCGCAACCAATTTGTACCGAAAATAAAGTACACATATACATATACCAGTCCGACAGGAAGTCTTAATCCCATCCTTTGGGAGACAACAGTAACAGAGGGCGGTAACTTACTGTCTCTGTTCTATGTGGCAGCCGGAAAGGATTTCAGCAAAAAGGGGAAAGGTCTTTTCGGCAATCCCTTTGCACAATTTGTGAAACTCAACACATCATTACGAAAGACATGGCAGACGGGCCAGAAATCACAGCTTGTAGGCCGTGTGGCAGCAGGGATACTTTGGGCTTACGGAAACTCTGACCGTGCGCCATACAACGAGCAGTTTTATGTAGGTGGTGCCAACAGCATACGTGCGTTCACCGTACGTAGCATAGGTCCGGGCAAATACGTGGCTCCCAACACCAATTATGCATATCTTGACCAGACCGGTGACATCAAACTCGAACTGAACCTTGAGTATCGATTCAATCTTTTCGGCAATCTCTACGGCGCAACATTCCTTGACGCCGGAAATATATGGCTACTTAAAAAAGACCCGAACCGACCTGACTCTGAATTCAAGCCGTCCACATTTTTCCGTCAGCTGGCTACGGGAACCGGTGTGGGCCTGAGATACGACATGGACTTCATTGTATTGCGCCTTGACCTTGGCGTTGCAATCCACGTACCATACGACACAGGAAAAAGCGGATACTATAATATACCCAAATTCTGGGATGGTGTCGGCCTGCATTTCGCCATCGGCTATCCGTTCTGATTATTGTCCTGTTAATTCTGAAAATTTAACTTTTATTTTTTATCGGAATAGAAAAGACTTAAGCCCGTCTCTGCGTGATTGACACATGTTTTTGAACCGTTTTACCTGCCGTAACGGCCTCCCGACACTCCCGCAACAGCCGTTTCATAGTGCAATAAGGCCTGTTTCGCAATGCGACAACGGCCTTATTGCAATGCGAAACCGCCCTATCTGCTTTCTTGACAAAACTTTGTTACCATAACATATTGACTGTCAGCGCTTCCCGTTTGAAGCAAAAATCGCGATTTCCGGAGCCCTCGTCCGGAAATCGCGATTCATATACTGTTTAACATATATTAAAGTAAAGATATTTATGAATATACGGTTCTGCATGGACAATCTTTGCTTACATCGAAATGTGCCACAGACAAATCGTTCAGGCTGAGTCCGATTCATTATGGTCTTCTTTCTTTATTTACATCTTGGTTGTCTGCATTATACAGCAGGAGAATGTGCTGTGAATTATTCCAAATCAACAACCGTGATGCCCGCACCGCCAAACTGAACGTGTTCGTCACGGTAGTGTGTGACGTTGGGAATAGTACCGAGATATTGACGTATGAGTTGCCGCAGAATGCCTGTTCCCGTACCGTGTAGTATACGTACCCGGGCCATGCCGACAAGGATAGCGTCGTCGATGAAGTAGGTGACGGCATTCACAGCTTCATCACCACGCATGCCACGTACGTCGAGATCTTGCTTGAAATTGAGCTTTCGGTTGTCTATAGCCTCTCGGGTCTGGCGTCCTACGGAGGTATATGTCTTGGGCTCTTCGCGTCTTGGATTGTCGGCACGCTCAAGTCGGTCGGCACGCATCTTCGTCCGCATGTCTCCAAAGATTACTGTAGCCATTTTGCCGTCAACGGATTCTATTTGTCCTACGGAAGTGAGACCTTTTATACGAACAGTGTCGCCTGCGGTGAATTTTATCGACTGTTGTTTTCCATTTTCAGTCTGTTGGCTGATTGTAGCCGGCTGTGTGCCTACTGCCGGATTTCCTTTCTTTTCCTGTTTTTCTTTCTTCCTCTTTTCTTTTCTTTCCTTCCGTTCCTGTATCTGCCGCATTTTGCGCTCGATCATCTCGTCGTTGGCCTTGGTGTCAATCTCACTCACCTCGGCCTTGAAGGCGTTCAGTTCCTCGCGTATACGTTTGGTCTCCTCGCGTTCGGCCTGACTCTCACGTATCTCGCGTATGGTGTTTTCTATACGGCGGTTGCTTTCACGAAGCAGTTCCTCAGCCTGTTCCTTTGCCCGTCTCATTATGTCCTTGCGGCTCTGTTCCAGTTCGCGTATGTCGTTTTCGTATTTCGAGATGCGTTGTTCAAGGGTTTTCTCGTGCTGGTGTATTGTCTGACGCTTGTTTTCCCAATAGCGTTTGTCGCGCACAATGTCCTGCAAATATTTATCGCTTTGTATATATTCGGAACCTACAATCTCCGACGCGTCTCGTATCACCTCTTCCGGGATTCCTGTCTTCCTGGCGATTTCAATGGCAAACGACGAGCCGGGCTGACCTATGGCGAGCTGGAACAGGGCCTGCATGTTGTGGCGGTCGTAAAGCATTGCGCCGTTTACTACATTGTCGTGGCTGTCGGCAAAGTGCTTCAGATTCTGATAGTGTGTTGTAATAACTCCGAATACTTTTCTTTGGCAGAACTGCTTCAGCACGGCTTCGGCTATGGCCCCGCCAATCTGTGGCTCGGTTCCACCGCCAAACTCGTCTATCAACAGCAGCGTTCTCTCATTGCTGTTGCGCATCATCTGCTTCATGTTTGTCAGATGGCTTGAGTATGTGCTAAGGTCGTTTTCGATGCTTTGCTCGTCACCGATGTCTATCATTATGCTTTCAAATATGCCAACCCGTGAACGGTCGCCCAAGGGTACCGGTAGTCCGCACTGTATCATGTATTGCAGCAGACCGACGGTTTTCAGGCAGACCGACTTGCCACCGGCGTTCGGACCGGATATTATCAGGATGAATCGCTCGCGTGTCAGCATTATGTCAAGCGGCACTACCTGTTTGCCCTGTTTGTCAAGAGACAGGCGTAGCAATGGATGTATGGCATGTATCCAGTCTATGTGCGGAAAAGTCTCGACATGGGGTTCGACGGCTTTGGTTCTGTCGGCAAGTTCGGCTTTGGCGTGTATGAGGTCTATCTGGGCAAGAAAGTGGTAGGAATTGAGAATGTCGTGTACGTGCGGACGAACCTGCTTGGCAAACTCTTTCAGTATCCGTATCACTTCACGGCGTTCCTCAGCTTCGAGTTCTCTTATTCGGTTGTTGGCCTCCACGACCTCAGCCGGTTCGATGAATATGGTTTTCCCAGTGGCAGACTCATCATGTACGATACCGCGTATTTTCCGTTTCAGTGCCGGTGCCACGGGTATCACGAGACGTCCGTCGCGAAATGCCGGTGTAACGTCTTTCTCAACAAGGCCTTCGCTCTGTGCCGATCGTAATATACTATACAATGTACGCGAAATGCTTCCCTCTGTACGTGATAGTTCACGGCGTGTTTCTGCCAATGCTGGCGAGGCATCATCTCTCATGTGACCGAATCTGTCGAGTATACGGTCTATATGTCGTATAAGTTCAGGAAAAGTGACTACATTTTCTGTCAGTCTGTTGAGGGCAGGGTATTTAAAGGCTGAATCTTCGCTTTCTGACAATATTCTCACTATACTGCATATCGTCTCCATAGAGCGACGCAGATCGAAGAGCTCGCTTTCCTCCATGTGGGTCCCTTCAAGCCGTAGCCGGGTTACCGATTCGCGTACATCAAAGAAATATTGCATAGGAAAAGAGTCTGTATCTTCCTGCATACGGCGAAATTCTTTCACCTGAAGCAACCATTCGTTAACCGTTTCGGCATTGTCCGAAAACGATATCTCGTCTACCATTTCCTTACCGAGTGTACTCAAACATTGCTTTTTCAGCAATGCTCTTATCTCGTCGAAACCAATCTTTTGTTCAAAGTTATTAGGATAAATCATGTTGCAAAGTTACTATTTTGCTTTATTTATAGCAAAAAAACTCTCAAATATTTGCATATATCGAAAAAAAACAATACCTTTGCACTCGCTTTTAAGATAACGCGACAACGTTATTCCCCTTATTAAGGAGAGATGGTAGAGTGGTCGATTACAGTAGTCTTGAAAACTACCGTACCGAGAGGTACCGGGGGTTCGAATCCCTCTCTCTCCGCCAAGACAAGAATTAACCCGCTGAATTACAGCGGGTTTTCTCATTTTAGGAAACAGGTATTCCAAAGTGATCCCATTTCAAATAATGATTTATCGTGTGAGCCACCTTTATCAATTAACATCTTGAAAAAACAAAAAGGGAGGCATAAACCTCCCTTTTGGGGTGAGCCTCTTGTCGGATTCGAACCAACGACCCCGAGATTACAAATCACGTGCTCTGGCCAACTGAGCTAAAGAGGCGGGGTGGGCAAGCTACTTACATCGCGCCGCTACAACCAACTACCTTTGCTACGTTCCCGTCCTGGAGGATTCGAAGGGAGCTGGCCGTGCAAGACTTGCCCGTCTTTCTTTTAAGCGGATGCAAAGGTAGGGAAATAAATTCATAAAACAATCTACTATCCAAACAAACGCATCTTTTTTAACTTATTTTTTCACATGACGGCATATCCTGACAATACATAATTCCGAATATCAACCATAAACCACAAACGAGCCATATTCAAATCAATAATATCACATTGTATAACGCTATTCTGAATTTTATTTTGTACTTTTGCATGCAAATAGAATGTTTTGTACACAAACATAAGTATATACCAAATAGAAATCAAAACATACAAAGACTTAGATGACAGCTGAAGAATACATACAACTGAAAGCTTTCGCCCGCATTGACGGAGCATTGCTGTCCGTGATGTGGATAGCCAGTTTTGCGCTCTATGTAATAGGAATGACAAAACCGATGATGATGATTGGTGGCATAATAATAGCCGTCAGTTCTCCTGTTTTTACAGCATCACGTGTCCGTAAATTCCGTGGCATCGCACGATACGGCATCATATCATTCGGCAGAGCCTACATCTATTCAATCCTCACGTTTTTCTATGCATCGTTGCTTTTCGCCATTGCCCAATTTGTCTACTTCCAGTTCATCGATGGCGGATACATCATCAGCCAAATAACAGAAATGATGTCACAGGAGCCGAACAGACAAGTCATACAAGCATATGGAATGACAGATACCATCAACGAGAGTCTGAGTATAATGACCAAGACCCGTCCGATAGACTATGCCGTCAATTATCTCACGCTGAACATCATGCTCGGAATGGTACTTGGCCTGCCGATAGCTGCGCTGACAAAAAAGGACGAGAAGCGATGACCTTTAGAATTTTGCAGAAGCAGAACCATAAATATGATTCACTTCACAAACCATCTTTAAAACCATCAATTCATAATTAAATTAAGAATTACATACTATGGATATATCAATTATAGTCCCTCTGTATAACGAAGAGGAATCACTGCCGGAACTTTACGATTGGATAGAACGGGTAATGAAGGCCCATGGCTTCACCTATGAAGTGATTTTCGTGAATGACGGTTCTACAGACCGCTCATGGGAAGTAATAACAGAATTGAGCCGCAAATCCGACAGCGTACGAGGAATAAAATTCCGCCGTAATTACGGAAAGAGTCCTGCACTATACTGCGGATTCGAACAAGCCGAAGGTGATGTGGTCATAACGATGGATGCCGACCTTCAAGACTCCCCCGACGAGATTCCCGAACTGTACCGGATGATAAAGAAAGACGGATACGACCTTGTGTCCGGTTACAAACAGAAACGTTATGATCCGCTGTCAAAGACCATTCCAACCAAGCTGTTCAATGCCACTGCACGCAAAATAAGCGGCATAAAGAATCTGCACGACTTCAACTGCGGACTGAAAGCATACCGCAAAACCGTTGTAAAGAACATCGAGGTATACGGTGAAATGCACCGGTATATACCCTATTTGGCAAAAAATGCCGGTTTCTGCAAAATAGGCGAAAAAGTTGTGCAACATCAGGCACGTAAGTACGGAACATCGAAGTTTGGACTAAATCGCTTCATAAACGGATATCTCGACCTTATCACTTTGTGGTTTCTCGGTGGTTTCGGTCGCAAGCCCATGCACATGTTCGGATTCATGGGTTCGATCATGTTCATGATAGGTTTCATTGCCGCCTGCGTTATCGGTGCCGACAAGCTATATGCTCTTGCCAACAACATACCGCAACGGCTCATCACAAGTTCACCTTATTTCTACATATCGCTCACGATGATGATTATCGGAACCCAGCTCTTCCTTGCCGGATTCCTCGGAGATCTCATAAGCCGCTCATCGTCGGGACGCAACGACTATCAGATAGAAGAAAGAGTATGAGCGGAAATTAATGACAGAAGACCGCCTGCAAATCTCATACACCAAACCACTTTTTATTATAATGAGAATCAAATCTGCATACGACAAGTCCGAACGGCAACAGACAGGAATACATATCCGACAATATTTTATCTGCCTGTTTCCGTTTTTACTTGTGGCCATCATTACAGGATGCTCTTCGATAGACTGTCCGGTACAGAACACAGTGTATACCGTATACAGACTGTATGACAGCGACGGCATCGAAACGACTTTGGGCGACACCCTCACCATATACACCACACGTCGCAACGGTACCGACAGCATATTGCTCAACCGCAGCCTCAACACCAAAGAGTTCAATCTGCCCATAAGCTATAACGACAATGAGGACACGCTGTTCTTCGAGGTTAAAAATAAAATTGAGACACTCACAGACACTGTATACATCAATAAGGATAACTATCCGCACTTCGAGTCAGTGGACTGCAACGCATCGTTCTTTCACGACATCAACAGTGTGAAATGGACCCGTCATGCCATTGACTCCATAGCCATAAACAAGAAATCTGTTAATTATGACTCGGCAACAGAACATTTCCACATATATTTCAAGAACCGCAATTAGCCTGATTCTCCTTGCAACGACACTCTTACCCGCCGGTGCACAAAACAAGACGTTCACCATACAGAACGATTCCGTACCGCTGTTCAACGGTTTTGCCGTGTCGTTCGACCTCGTCGGACCAGCCATGCAGGCACTTGGCGACTATGGCGAATTTGAGGCTGCACTGCGCATCAACCTTCACGATCAGTATTTCCCCATCTTCGAAATGGGCTACGGATGCGCCGAGCACGACGACGAAGTGACAGGCATATACTACAAGACTGCTGCCCCCTACTTCAAATTGGGCTGCGATCTCAATCTGCTCCGCAACAAACACGCTCCCAACCGCCTCTACGGAGGCTTACGATACGCATTCACAGCATACAACGTTGACATTTCGCGCGACGACATAACCGATCCTGTGTGGGGAACCACCACAAACTTTGCCGTCAACGGCGACAAATGCAACCAGCATTGGGCCGAAATTGTCTTCGGACTCGATGCAAAAATATTTGGACCACTACATATGGGATGGATGTTCCGCTACAAGCGCCGCCTGTTTCACAAAGATCCGAGTGTCGGGAACGCATGGTATGTGCCAGGCTACGGCATATACGGTGACACCCGTCTTGGTGCCAACTTCAACATAATCATAGACATATAAATACCCGAGTGTTACATGAACAACGAACTGCGAAACAAACGTAAAAAACTAATATGGCAACTGCCGTTTCTCGCCTTTCTCATCATTGGCACAATACTCATCATCAGCCGTCAGCGCTCAACGCCATATCAACATGACAATGGATTCGTATTCGGTACGGTATACTCAATCACATACCAAAGTGAAAACAATCTGAAAAAAGAAATTGAAGCCGAATTGAAGAAAGTAGACAAATCCCTGTCCACTTTCAATCCAAAGTCCACCATATCAAGAATAAACAGTGGAAAAAGTACCGCTACAGACAGCATGTTCATCGAAGTCTTCCGTATTGCCCAACGCATATCCGATGAAACTGATGGCGCATTCGATATCACCGTAGCCCCACTTGTCAATGCCTGGGGATTCGGATTTAAGAATAATAACACTCCCACCCCACAGACCATAGACAGCCTGCAACATTTTGTAAGCTACAGAAAAGTAAAAGAAATAGCCGGACCTGACGGCAGACCAACCATCAAAAAAACAGACAGCCGGCTGATGCTCGACTGCGGAGCAATTGCCAAAGGCTACGGTAGTGATGTGGTGGCCGGACTGTTGCGCAACCATGGCATAACAAATTTCATGATAGAAATCGGCGGTGAAATAGTAACGAGCGGCATCAACGAAAAACGCGTGGCATGGAAGATTGGTGTCACCAAGCCTACAGAGGACTCGCTGAACACAACAAACGAAATACAGACCATACTCAACGTCACCGACAAGGCTATGGCCACGAGCGGAAACTATCGAAACTTCTATTATAAAAACGGTAAGCGCTTTGCCCACACCATCGACCCACGCACAGGCTATCCTGTCCAACACAACATATTATCGGCCACAGTACTCGCTGACAGTTGCACTATTGCAGACGCCTATGCCACATCGTTCATGGTGATGGGACTGGAAAAATCACAGAAGATTTTAGCACGCCATCCTGAACTTATGGCCTATCTGATATATTCTGACGAACATGGCAGCAACGCTGTATGGTTCTCGCCGTCACTGAAAGACAAGATTAACAAATAGACGAAGGTACGTCAATAATATGCCAAAACTGCAACTATACGACAAACTGCTGCAATTCCCGATGTTTCAAGGAATGAGTCGTGCCGATCTTTTACAGATGGTAACACACACAAGACTTGATTTCGTGAAGTTTCCGGAGGGCAAACGGATATTAAAAACTGGAGAACGTTGCGACCGGTTCTACTTTTTGATAAACGGAGCACTAAAGATAGAGACTGCATCTGAAGACCATGGCTATACCGTCAGCGAAGAGATAACTGCTCCATATATAATACAGCCAGAATGTATATTTGGATTATCTTTGCGCTTCCGTAGTACCGTACAGACGCTTACAGACACCAATCTTATCACCATCGACAAAAAAGAAATTGTCAACCTTACGGAAAATTTCATCGTTTTCCGCCTAAATATGCTCAACATGTTTGCCATGAATATTCAAAAACAGATACTCACACAATGGCAATCCCCTCCGAAAAGCCTGGAAGAACGAATTGTACGGTTTTTCAGTGTCCACTGCCAGCAACCCACAGGCAAAAAAACAGTATCTATATATATGGAACGGCTGGCAGCCGAAGTCAACGACAGCCGGCTCGATATATCGCGCGCATTAAATAAAATGCAAAACGAAGGACTGCTTCAACTGAGCCGCGGACGAATCACCATTCCGGCACTCGAAAAACTTATATCCGGAATCTGATTAACCGGAACCATGGAATGCTTTTGAACATAAAGGTATAAATGACCTCTCGTCTGCTTACATATCTCTATTCCCGAATATGTTTTTATGTCTAAAAATCATTTATACCCCAAATATCTATATCATAAAATATCTTTATGCCGGTATTTACAATTCATCGTAACTCACGTTATTTAAATTTAATTTTTTACTATATATTAATGTATAAATGATATTTTTATTAACTTTGCAATAATTTAAAATGCGAAATATATCAATTCATTATGAGCGAGAATATAGTTGGAAACAAAGAACACAAGAATCCTTTTTTTGAACCATACAACACACCGCATGATACGGTACCATTCGACCGCATACGCCTTGAAGATTTTGAAGAGGCATTCATCGAAGGCATACGGCGTGACAACGAACAAATAGAAAAGACTATAAACAATCCTGAAAAACCAACATTCGACAACACCATAATAAACAAGGATGAAAAAGATACGCGCGAAGGCTACTACGACCTTCTCTCACGTGTATCGACAGTGTTCTTCAACATGCTGAGCGCCGAGACCAACGACGCTCTTGACGCATTAGCACAGAAAATACAGCCAATACTAACCCAACATGCCAATGACGTGAGACTGAATCGACAGCTGTTTGAAAGAATACAAACCGTACACAGGCATCACCTCAGGCTGACACCTGAGGAAAAGCGGCTGCTCGACGACTGCTACGACGGATTTGTGCGCAGTGGTGCCTTATTGAACGACGAAGGCAAGGAACGTTTACGTCAGCTTACAGAAGAGGCCAGCATGCTGTCGCTTCAATTCTCACAGAATCTACTGAAAGAAAACAAGGCTTTCACACTACACATAACCGAAGAGACCGACCTTGACGGACTGCCGGAAACGGCACGCGAGGCAGCTGCACGCGAGGCACGCGAGCAAGAAAAGGCAGGATGGCTCTTTACACTCGACCATCCAAGTTTCGGACCATTCATGACATATTCTACACACCGAGAGTTGCGCCGCAAGATGTACATGGCCAAAAACACCGAATGTACACACGACAACAGTGAAAACAACATCGAGATTTGCAAACGCATTGTCAATCTGCGCCGTGAGATAGCCCAACTTCTTGGATACAAAACCTACGCTGACTATGTGCTGAAACGCCGCATGGCCACAAACAAGCGCAACGTCTACCGGTTGCTTGACCAGTTGATAGACGCCTATCGCCCCACGGCACTGAAAGAAGTGGCCGATATAGAAAAAATGGCTCGCAAAACCGAAGGCCAATCGTTCGTGATGCAACCATGGGATTTCAGCTACTACTCTCACAAACTACAACTCAAGCGCTTCAATCTTGACTCAGAAATGTTGCGCCCGTATTTCGAACTGTCACGGGTAATCGACGGGGTTTTCGGATTGGCCAACCGCCTATACGGCATCACATTCAAGGAAAACACGGACATTCCAGTATACCATCCCGATGTAAAGGCATACGAAGTCTTCGACGAGGACGGTTCGTATCTGGCAGTGTTCTATGCCGACTTCCACCCGCGCAAGGGGAAACAGGGCGGAGCATGGATGACAGAGTATCAGGGACAGTGGATTGACCGTAAGGGAGTGAACGTGCGTCCACACGTGAGCGTGGTGATGAATCTGACAAAACCGACCGATGAAAAACCGGCCCTGCTCACATTGGGCGAGGTCGAGACGTTCCTACACGAATTCGGGCACTCTCTGCACGGCATTTTTGCCAACACGCGCTTCGAAAGTCTCAGCGGAACAAACGTTTGGTGGGACTTCGTGGAATTGCCATCACAGTTCATGGAAAACTATTCCGTAGAAAAAGACTTTCTACGTACATTCGCAGTACACTACAAGACTGGCGAGCCGCTACCGGACGAACTTATAGAACGCATCGTGAAGAGCCGCAATTTCATGGCGGCCTACGGATGTCTGAGGCAGGTCAGTTTCGGACTGCTTGATATGGCATACTACACACGCAAAGAACCATTTGACGAAGACATCGTCGCATTTGAGAAGAAAGCTTGGGAGAAGGCCATAGTTCTGCCGCAATTGCCCGACACATGCATGACAGTGCAGTTCGGACACATAATGTCAGGTGGCTATGCTGCAGGATATTACAGCTACAAATGGGCCGAGGTGCTTGACGCCGATGCTTTCAGCGTATTCAAGAAAAACGGAATCTTCGACCGAGCCACGGCACGCCGCTTCCGCGATTGCATCCTATCAAAGGGCGGAACAGAACATCCCATGGAACTTTACAAGAAATTCCGTGGCAGCGAACCGACCATAGATGCACTTCTGAAGAGAAACGGTATCAGAAAATCATGAATTATTATTTATGGGTCTTGACACAACGCAATAACAAAAGCAAAAAAAACAAAAGATGACCAAAGAGGAGGAAAAACAGCAATTGCTCGACCTGCGCTATCTGCGCATGGCACGCATCTGGGCAGAGAACAGCTACTGCCAGAGACGTAAGGTAGGGGCATTGGTCGTAAAGAACAAAATGATAATAAGCGACGGATACAATGGCACACCAAGCGGTTTTGACAACGTGTGCGAGGACTCCGCCAACATAACACTTCCCTACGTACTACACGCCGAGGCCAACGCCATTACCAAACTTGCCCGAAGTTCGAACAACAGCGAGGGAGCAACACTATATGTAACGGCATCGCCATGTATAGAATGCTCAAAGCTCATAATACAGGCCGGTATAAAGCGTGTAGTATACGGCGAACACTACAGACTGGAAGACGGCATAAAACTCTTGGAACGGGCCAACATAGAAGTGAAATATCTCAACCCGGACGACATCGACGGTATGTGAAAACATGGATGCGCACTACAACACACCTGAATCCAAACAAAAAAAACGACATGAGCAAGAATAAATCCAACCGCATGATGCCACTTATTATGGCATTATGCGTAATTGCAGGAATACTAATAGGAACATTCTACGCAAACCACTTTTCAGGCAATAGGCTGAGTATAATCAACTCAAGCAGTAACAAACTGAACAATCTGCTACACATCGTTGACGATCAATATGTGGACACCGTCAACGTGAATCAGCTTGTAGAGGGCGCCATGCCGCAGATTCTCTCAGAGCTCGACCCTCACTCGGTGTATATCAGTGCCAAGGACGTGCAGATAGTGAACGACGACCTGAAAGGTTCGTTCTCTGGAGTCGGGATAGAGTTTACCATACGCAAAGATACAATACGCGTGCAGAATGTCGTCAACAACGGACCGGCAGAGCGCGCCGGAGTAATCGCCGGTGACAAGATTGTAAGCGTGGACGACACTGTTTTCGTAGGCAAAAAAGTGACCAACGAAGAGGCCATGCACAAACTGAAAGGTCCAAAGGACACGAAAGTAAAACTGGGCATATTGCGCTACGGTGAAAACAAGGTGAGACAGATAACCGTAACACGAGGTGACATCCCGCAACATAGCATCAGTGCCACATATATGCTCGACGAGACGACCGGATATATAAAGATAAAGAATTTCGGAGAGAACACCTATCCGGATATGCTTATATCACTGGCACAATTGTCTCAGGAGAATTTTCGCAACCTGGTTATTGATCTTCGCGGAAACACCGGCGGTTATCTTGCATCAGCAGTGCAGATAGCAAATGAATTTCTGCCCAAAGGCCGATTGATAGTTTACACCCAGGGCCGCAAATCTCCACGGCAGGAATATCGCAGTGACGGACGTGGCAGTTATCAGCAGATACCGTTAGTGGTGCTTATAGACGAGGGATCTGCATCGGCATCAGAGATTCTTGCAGGAGCAATCCAGGACAATGACCGTGGAACAATCATAGGCCGCCGTTCATTCGGCAAAGGTCTTGTGCAGCAGCCGATTGCTTTCAACGACGGGTCGATGATACGTCTCACGATAGCACGCTACTATACTCCGGCTGGTCGATGCATACAGAAGCCATACACTTCAGGGGCAGACAAAAGCTACGAGGAGGACCTCGTCAGCCGCTATCAGCACGGCGAGTTCTTCACTCAGGACAGCATCAAGCACACCGGACCCGAATATCACACGCATATAGGCCGCACGGTATATGGCGGTGGCGGCATCACACCTGACATATTTGTACCCGAGGACACCATCGGCATTACATCCTATTATAAGGAAGCAAGCATGTCGGGACTCATCATGCAGTTTGCCTACTCATATACTGACGACAACCGTACCACATTGGGCAAGTTCAATGACATGAAAGAGATATCCGAATATCTAAACAAGCAGAACATTGTGGAGAAATTTGCCGTATATGCCAACAAGAACGGACTGCGCCGCCGCAATCTGATGATAAACAAATCGCACAAACTGCTTGAGCGTTTCATCAATAGCAGGATAATATACAATATCCTCAATGAGCAGGAATGGATAGACAACCTCAACCATGATGATCCGACCATACTGAAGGCTCTGGATGTATTCAAGAAGAATGAGGCTTTTCCGAAAAAGCCGGAGAATAAATCAGGTAGCAAGAAACAAACAGCCATGGTCTCACCGTCATACGACTATCACAGTACTCACGTACGCGGAACAGTGATGGCCAATGTATGAAAAGACAGTGACAGAATTATCTTGTTTTTCAGCTAACCGCAATGAATATGCTTAAGAGTGAACTGAGAAAAGCAATAAGAGAAAGAAAGCGCCGTTTCGCCCAAGAAGAATTGGACGAAATGGCATTTTACATAACTGAAAAACTGAAACGGCACCCGCGTTTTGCCGCAGCACACACAATAATGCTATATCACTCTATGCCCGACGAGGTAAATACACACCGGCTAATATCCGAAACCAAGGACAAAACCATACTGCTGCCACGCGTCACGGGAAGTCACGAAATGAAACTTTGCGTATATAACGGACCTGACGATCTGCGCCCTGGAGCATATGGAATAATGGAACCATGCGGCAGCGTTTTCACCCGATACAAGGACGTCGAACTGGCCATTGTTCCCGGAATGGCTTTCGATATTAACGGTAACAGACTTGGACGTGGCAAAGGATATTACGACAGATTTCTGCCTTTGACAGTCAACGCTTATAAAATCGGTATATGCTTCGGATTCCAGATTGTAGACAAAATACCTACGGAGGAGACGGACATTGCTATGGACGACATCGTTTTCTGACATAAAGACTGTATATTTGACATAAAGACAGGTGTTTCTTTTGCATAAAGACATAAAAGAAGCACCTGTCTTTATGTCTATCAGCAGAATCTTATATCGGTTATCACCTGACTTCCTACTCTTCCATTAAGCAGCATTATATATTCCTGCCGCCTCATACTCATATCAGCGCGCAAGGCCGGATTAGAGAGTCGCACCCAAAGCGTCTGATTGCGTATCACGACATCCAGAGTATAACGTGCGACGACCGGCCCCGCCACCTGCGGCCACGCATCCACAAGACGCTTCTGGAGCAACGGAGTCTCCAATCCCTGAACACGCAAATTGCGCATTATCAGATCTTTTATCGACTGTACATCTCTTTTAAACATCGTTCTATTCTATTTCTACATCAACAGGAAGAAAAAGTCTTTAGCTAACCGCAAAACAATCTATATGCTATCCGAACATGAAATGATTTCCCCGTTGTCCACATGAAACAGTTTATAATCGTGAGAACTGTTGTGCAATTTCCCCGTTGTCCACATGAAACAGTTTATAATCGTGAGAACTGTTGTGCAATATCTGCTCAAGATGGTCACGGTTGGTATCGGTGATGAATATCTGTCCGAAACCGTCACCCGACACTATATCGACAATCTTCTCCACACGCTCGGCATCGAGCTTGTCAAAAATATCGTCAAGCAGCAGTAGTGGTGTGGTCATAGAACTGGTACGCTTCAAGAAATCAAACTGCGACAGCTTCAAAGCTATCACGAATGTCTTGTTCTGTCCCTGACTGCCTTCACGCTTTATTGGATGTCCGGAGAGAGAGAATTCCAAATCGTCACGGTGCACGCCATGCAGTGAATATCCCACGGCACGGTCTTTGAAACGGTCGCGGCGTATAACATCAAGCAACGGCCCGCGCTGACAATGCGAAACATAAGTCAATCCCACTGTCTCGCGGCCGGACGAGATATCCCGATAATATCTTTGGAATACGGGCATAAGCTCGCGCACGAAAGAATCGCGGGCGGCATATATAGTTTCGCCGGCGGCAGCCATCTGCTCCTCCCATATATCCATAATCTCCGAATCCGGCTCTGTCTCCATCTTCAACAGGGTGTTACGCTGCTGAAGAGCCTTGTTATAACGGCTGAGAGCGTCAATATAACTGCGGTCATACTGAGATATTACCATGTCCATCAGCCGGCGCCGCTCCTCGCTTCCGCCATCAATGAGCAACGTGTCGGCCGGTGTCACCACCACAACCGGTATCAGCCCGATATGGTCCGACAAACGATTATACTCTTTCCTGTTGCGCTTGAAATGCTTCTTTGTTCCTCTTTTCATGCCACAATACACTGTTTCAGGCTCACCATCGTCGGTAAGATAAGTGCCTTCAAGCACAAAAAAGTCACAATCATGACAAATCACCTGCGAATCGACAGGATTCTGCGCGCTTCTGCAAAACGACATATAATACACCGCATCCAGGACATTGGTCTTTCCCATACCGTTGTGCCCTATCAGACAGTTCATTTTAGGAGACAATTCAAGGGTTGCCTCACGAATATTCCGATAATTTATTATGGATAGCTTTTGCAGAATCATCTATCATCTGAATTGATTATTTAATGCAAAGTTACGGGTTTTATCAGTCAAAAACGAAAAAAGTCAATGATAAATTTCACTATGTGCAATAAATTCAGTAATTTTGTCGCGCAATTTTAAAACTGAATTTATTTAATAATAATGGCAAATACTAAAAACCCAGAGAGCACTCCCATCGTAGAGGAGTCCACCAACAGTCCTGAAGCGTTGTTCGTCAAGAACAAGAACGCCATCATCGGAGCAGTAATAGCAATCATTGTAATCATCGGCGGATACTTCGCATATCAAGAGCTATATCAGGGTCCCCGTGAAGAAAAAGCCGCCACTACCATAGCAAAAGGTCAGGACTACTTCAACGAAGGACAGTTTGACAAGGCTCTGAACGGCGACGGCACCGGCTATCAGGGTTTCAAAAGCATTGCAAGCGAATATAGCGGAACTCCTGCCGGCAACCTTGCCAACAACTATGCCGGGCTCTGCTGCGCACAGCTTGAGAAATGGAATGAGGCAGTAGAGTATCTTGAGAAGTTCGACACAAAGGACGACAATACCATCAGTCCGGCCGCTGTAGGAGCTTTGGGTAACGCCTACGCACATACCAACCAGCTTGACAAGGCCGTAGATTGCCTCAAGAAAGCAGCCAAAATGGCCGACAGCAACAGTCTCTCCCCCATCTGGCTCATCCAGGCAGGTGAGATATTGGAGAGCCAAGGCAAGAAAGACGAGGCTTTGAAACTGTATAAGGAAGTCAAGCAGAAATACTTCAACTCGATGCAGTATCAGTCAATTGACAAATATATCGAACGCGCAACAATAAAATAACAATGGCAACAGCACTCCACAATCTTTCGGACTACGACTTCAAAAGCATTCCCGATGCCAGCAACATGTGCTTCGGCATAGTTGTGGCAGAATGGAATCCGGAGATTACTGGCGCACTGCTCAACGGAGCCGTGAGCACCCTTGAAAGACACGGAGCACTGCCTGAGAACATACATGTGAAGACGGTACCGGGAAGTTTCGAACTTATATACGGTGCGCATCAGATGACACTCAACGGCAGTTTCGACGCCATCATCGTATTGGGCAGCGTAATCAAGGGCGAAACACCCCACTTCGACTACATCTGCCAAGGCGTGACAGCAGGAATAGCACGACTGAACACCACCAGTGAGATACCCATCATATATGGTCTGCTCACCACAAACGACCTTCAACAGGCCAAAGACCGCAGTGGCGGACGTTTGGGAAACAAAGGTGACGAGTGTGCTATCGACGCTATAAAAATGGCTAAGTTCTAATAACTTCAGGATTGATAACGTGAAGGGCGGGCTTTTCTTTCAAGAAGCCCGCCCTTATTCTATCCATCAGATACGGTTCGAAACAACCGGCCTGCACAACATACAACACTGTACAGATTCGGTAGCAACAAGCATTATCGGGAATTGAAACCGCTGAATATGATTACTCCTGCCAGTGATATTCATAGTATGCAATCCATACTTGAACACACTGAATCAAGCAAATCACAATCCTCCGGTTTTTTAATACCGAATTATACTTACTGCTGATTTGCCACAGGCACCAACTTATTCTTTATCCAAAGCATCTGTCCATACTCTGTAGCATCAGAAGTCCAATGCTCATTAACCGGTGTTACAAGACTTTCCTTGGGACATGTCAGCGTATTCCACACAGCATAACTTGTGGTCGGCGGACATGTGTTGTCATTGTATCCCCACGTCATATATACCGGTGACTTCACATAACGTGCAAAATTCACCACGTCATAATAAGCCAACGTCCGGGCCGTGTGCTCGTTGAGCAGTCCTGCCGTGCGGCAGAAGTGCGGATAACCGCCCGTACGTCCATGTTCAAGATATGCCGCCATGTCGCTTAATGCCGGATGGTTGACTACACACTGAGTGACGCGCTCGTCAAGTCCGGCCGCAACCAAGGCAAGCGCACCGCCCTGGCTGCCACCCTGTACGGCAACGTTACATCCGTCCCACTCAGGCAGCGACGTGAGCAAGTCGATGCAACGCACCAAGCCGGTATATACATGGCGCATATAATAACGCTCACGGCTGTCAATACCATCTGCCAGATATCCGCCATTACGACCGTTGAAAGCACGGCTTATCTCATCGAAAGCAGTCTGCGGCAGACGCGGATCTATCCCGTGAATCTCTATTTCAAGACGCACGAATCCGTTTTCCGCATAGTATTTGTGACGCAGCGGCTCCTTTATCGTCTTGATGCCTGCACCCGGAGGACATAGCACCACAGGACACGAACCAGGTTTTGCCCCTTTCGGAACAAACAGATAGCCATACATCGCATGCCCATCGCTGTCGGTATGGATTTTCAGCAACCGGCAGTCAACCTTGTCCGTACAGTATTCAGGTGCCGGTTCTGTATCATACTTCAGAGGAGTCTTTCGCATACGCTTGATGTTGTCGCGCCAGAAATCGGTGAAATCTTTCGGCTCGGCAGTATAAGGCCGTATCTTTTCTGGCGAGAATCCAACTTTCACATGATGTCTGTATGTCTTCCCATCCACGGTCGCCGACAGTTGCACGTCACGGAAACCGGGAGAGCGCCGCGTACCAACGTCTATACGTGCCCGCCCGGATTTCATCTTGACGCTGCCGTGTGCATCAGGCGCGAGCATGTCGTCGGCCAGCCTATATTCCACAACTGCATCTATGGGCATGCCGTATTTATACAGTTCAACGTCTATCACCGCTTTTTCGCCAACAGCATACAGCCAGTCGGAATGGTCCGGGCGCGTCACCCACAGATAGTCCGAACGGTAAGGATAATTCTCGGCCCGCACCGCCATTGCGATGCTAAGAGCACATATTAGTGCGACAATTGTTTTTCTCATGTCAATAAATTGTTTCCATATAGTTTGACAACAACATATACTTTGCAAACCGAATGCAGTCAAGCTCGCTTGAATTGCTGAGGTGCAGCCTATATTATGCAAAGATACCCAATATTTCCCGGATATGGAAATATTTCCGGCCAAGTTTAAATCACGCCTCTATCACCATTCTAAAAATTCATCTGAGCAAAATGCCCGACACGCTTTTTCACTATAAAAAGAGATTAATGTCGGAATAATGTTGTATTTTTGCAAATCATCAAAGTCCTCCGACGCATGACTGCACCATCGACAGATGCTGCTATTGGCGGTAACAATGTATATTGTCTCGCAAAAAACAGATAAAAAACATCACAAAGAAAAAAAACTGATACACATTATGAAACTGATTTCATGGAATGTCAACGGCCTCAGAGCCTGCGAAAGCAAGGGATTCAGCGAAACTTTCGCACGACTCGATGCCGATTTCTTCTGCCTTCAGGAGACCAAGATGCAAGCCGGCCAACTCGATCTTGAGTTCGACGGATACCGCTCTTACTGGAACTATGCCGAGAAAAAAGGATACTCCGGCACAGCTATATTCACCCGCCACGAGCCGCTCGCTGTGACATACGGCATCGGCATCGACGAGCACGACCGCGAGGGACGGGTGATAACACTGGAGATGGCCGGCTTCTATCTTGTCACCGTATATACACCCAATGCGCAGGACGGATTGCGCCGGCTCGACTACCGCATGCAATGGGAGAATGCCTTCAGAGCTTATCTGATTGGGCTCGACGCACACAAACCCGTCATCGTATGCGGTGACCTAAACGTGGCTCATGAGGAAATAGACCTGAAAAATCCCAAGGCCAACCGCCGCAATGCCGGATTCAGCGATGAGGAACGCTCCAAATTCACCGAACTGCTCGGCTGCGGATTCACCGACACATTCCGCTGGAAACATCCCGACGAAGTGACATATTCATGGTGGTCGTACCGATTCCGCGCACGCGAGAAGAACGCAGGCTGGCGCATCGACTATTTCATCACGTCAGACCGTCTGCGCGACAACATTGCCGAGGCACGCATACACACCGATATAATGGGCAGCGACCACTGTCCGGTAGAGCTGGAACTGACTTTTTAACACTCCGGCCGGCCTTTTAACCATCTCTTACCAAAGGTATATGTACGAAAAATAAGGTAGGTTAAAAACATGTCAAGGATGTCTCTCGTTACAAACGAAAGCTATATCTTTGCACTGAGAGAATACAACAGGACAACATGTTTAATTAAAAAACTTACTTATTATGACAAAACTATTTATCATCGCAGCCGCAGTCATCGGAATAGGACTCGTGGCATGCACCAAAGCAAGAAATGCAAAGAAAGAGAAAAGTGAGACAACCGAGGTAAAAGAAAAAGTGGAAGACGCTGCAAAAGCTGTCGGCAACCTGATAGAAACCAAGACCGAGAATGCAGTAGACAGTATGAAGGAAAAGGCAAAAGACGCCAAAGACGCTGTCAAAGAAAAGGCACAACAGGCAGGTGAAGCCATCAAGGACAAGGCCGAGAACGTAAAGGAAAAGACAGAGAACGCTGCCGAAAAAGCCCGCGAGGAGATGAACCTGCAAAAGAAAAAGGCTGGAGAAGCCATCGAAAAGACAGGCAAATCGATAGAACGATCAGCCGACAAGGCAGCCGACAGGTTGGAACGCTAAGAACAGAATGTCAAGAAAGATATTTACTTTAACGTATGTTAAAGAGCTATAGAGCCGCCATTTTCGCACTTAGAGCCGAAAATGGCGGCTTTTTTGCATCAAGCAGAAAACATTGATTATCAACATGTTACACGATACAAAACTTTACGACATAGTCTGAGATATAATTTCAGTCTACCAAAAGGGCCTTATCACACCGCAAAACGGCCTTTATTGCATCACGATATGGCCTATATTGCAATGCGATATGGCCTATATTGCAATGCGAAACGGCCCAAACGGGAATGCAAAACGGCCAATATTGCAAGATTTCTCCGCAAAAACATGCTTTAAGAAGCGCGTGAATACCCGACGGCAATTCTATTTCAAGAAAGACGGAATACGTTTTTTTCAGAATAAAACATACAAATTCCTCTTCCCGGACAATCTCTATGGGAATGCGACGGAGATTATCATCTTTCACACACAGGCACTTCAAGAATCCCAAACAGAAAGATAACAGAAGACCATCCGCCAAGCCCTCAAAACCAATTTATTACGAAACAAACCGACATCTCCGGCACATTTCACGTTATTTAAGCCACTCACGGCCAAATAGAATCGCACATTGCACGATATTTGGCATTTATTTAGTACTTTTGCAGCATAATTATCATCATTGCAATGAAGAAACTTTTTTTATCCGTTTTTATTTTAGTTCTGTCCATAGCTGCCAATGCGCAGATGGTGGACCCTGTACACTTCACCTCACAGCTCAACATGCTCAGCGGTGACGAAGCCGAGATTGTATTCTCGGCAAAGATAGACAAAGGTTGGCATCTTTATTCGACAGACCTCGGCAACGACGGGCCTATATCGGCCACATTCAACATCAACAGGATGGACGGTGCCAAAACAGTTGGCAAACTGACCCCAAAAGGCAAGGAAATATCCCAATTCGACAAGATGTTCGGGATGAAACTGAGATTCTTCGAGGGCAACGCCAAATTCGTGCAGAGAATAAAGTTCACAAAAGATACGTACGACATCGACTGCTATCTGGAGTACGGAGCATGCAACGACGAGATGTGCATGCCGCCGTCGCAAGTATCACTGATAAAGAAAGGCAAGACACCGGCAGTGCAGCCCGCAGCAAAAGAGGCCGGCAGAGCCGGTGAAATGACCGAAACGGCTAAAGATGACAAGATAGCAAAGGATGAAGCCGTGATTGGCGATGCCGACGGAGAGACACAGATTGTCGTGGCTCAAACGGACTCGGCTGCGGCAAAGACCGATACCATCAAAACGGCCGGTAACGGCAGCAGCGAGGGCAGCTCACTGTGGGAACCTGTCATTACAGAACTGAAGGCATACGACGACAACGCAATGGACAATTCACTGTTCTACATATTCCTGGCCGGACTGGCCGGAGGATTCCTCGCCCTGCTGACACCTTGCGTATGGCCCATTATCCCGATGACAGTGAGCTTCTTCCTCAAGCGCAACAAAGAACGCTCGAAAGCCGTACGTGAGGCTGTCACCTACGGTGTATCAATCGTGGTGATATATGTTTTGCTCGGACTTGTTGTGACAATACTCTTCGGAGCAAGTGCTCTGAACGCCTTGTCGACCAATGCTGTGTTCAACATTTTCTTCTGTTTGCTGCTGCTGGTGTTCGCAGCATCGTTCTTCGGAGCATTTGAGATAACACTGCCATCGTCGTGGAGCAACAAGATTGACCAGAAGTCGGAGAACACGAGCGGCATGCTCAGCATATTCCTCATGGCCTTTACGTTGACGCTGGTATCATTCTCATGCACCGGTCCTATCATCGGATTCCTGCTCGTTGCCGTATCCACGCAGAACAGTTATATCGCACCGGCAGTGGGCATGCTCGGTTTTGCCATTGCCCTGGCCATACCTTTCACACTGTTTGCCATGTTCCCGAGCCTGCTGAAGTCGGCTCCCAAATCGGGCGGATGGATGAACGTAGTCAAGGTGGTATTGGGATTCGTTGAGATTGCCTTTGCCTTGAAATTCCTGTCAGTGGCCGACCTGGCCTACGGATGGCACATTCTCGACCGCGAGGTGTTCATCTCGCTGTGGATTGTCATATTCGGACTAATGGGCGTATATCTTCTCGGATGGCTGAAATTTCCACACGATGACGAAGGCAACCGCACCAATGTGCCGCAGTTCTTCCTTGCCTTGATTTCACTGGCTTTCGCCATCTACATGGTGCCTGGACTTTGGGGCGCACCGCTCAAGGCTATCAGCGCCTTTGCTCCGCCGATGAACACTCAGGACTTCAATCTTCAGAAATCGGCTGTGGAAGCTGAATATACTGACTATGACGAAGGAATGGCCGCCGCGGCACGAATGGGAAAACCCGTAATGGTTGACTTTACCGGATTCGGCTGTGTGAATTGCCGCAAGATGGAAGCTGCCGTATGGACCGATCCACAGGTGGCCGACATGCTCAACAAGGACTATGTGCTGATTTCACTATACGTTGACGACAAGACACCGCTGAAAGAACCTGTCACCGTCATCGAAAACGGACAGCAGCGCACACTAAAGACCGTAGGCGACAAATGGAGCTATCTGGAACGCACTAAAGTTGGTGCCAATACGCAACCGGTATATGTGTTGCTGGATAACGACGGAAAACCGCTTAACGGACTGCGTTCGTACGATGAGGACATCGCTGAGTATGTTGACTTCCTTAGGAAGGGATTGGAGAATTACAGGAAATAAGATGGCTGACAAGACTACAAGAGAGCGAATTATCGCACTTATAAACAAGGAAGTGGTGCCGGCCATAGGTTGCACCGAACCAATGGCCGTGGCCCTATGCACAGCCAAAGCCACGGAGACACTCGGACGCAGACCGGAGAAAATAACGGCTCTGCTTAGTGCCAATATCCTGAAAAACGCAATGGGAGTGGGTATCCCTGGCACGGGAATGATTGGTCTGCCGATAGCAATATCTCTTGGAGCACTGACCGGAAAGTCAGAATACGGACTGGAAGTGCTCAAGGATCTTACACCGGAAGGTCTGGACAGAGGCAAGGCGTACATGGCAGAGAAGAGCATAGACATAAAGCTGAAAGACAATATCAACGAGAAACTGTATATAGAGGTAATATGCGAGGCGGGCAACAGCCGGGCCACGGCTGTGATATCGGGCAGTCACACTAACTTCATATACATCGAAAGAGACGGTAAAGTTGTGTTCGATTCCGGATGCCGCGACAAAGAGGAAGATACTGAAGAGGACATCAGGCTGGACATGAAGATGGTATACGACTTTGCCACGACTGCACCTATAGACGAAATACGGTTCATCCTAAAAACGAAGGACTATAATATGAAGGCTGCCTACGAAGCCATAAAAGGCAACTATGGGCACAACCTCGGCAAGACCATCGACCGGCCGCTTAGTCAAGGCATACTGGGCCACAGCATCTTCTCACACATCATTGCCCGCACGGCATCAGCTTGTGATGCACGTATGGGCGGTGCCATGATTCCGGTGATGAGCAACTCGGGCAGTGGCAATCAGGGGATTTGTGCCACAAATCCAGTGGCTGTTTACGCACAGGAAAACGAAAACACCGAAGAAGAACTTATCAGAGCACTCACACTGAGCCATCTCACGGCCATATACATCAAGCAAAGTCTCGGCAAACTGTCGGCCCTGTGCGGATGTGTAGTGGCTTCTATAGGTAGCAGCTGCGGCATTACTTATCTTATGGGCGGTGACTATATGCACATCTGCCGTACGGTAAAGAACATGATAGCCAATCTTACGGGCATGATTTGCGACGGGGCAAAGCCAAGCTGCTCACTGAAAATTTCATCTGGCGTGAGCACTGCTATTCTCTCCGCACTGCTCGCAATGGAGGGAAAGTGTGTGTCGAGCGCAGAGGGAATTATCGACGACGACGTGGACCGCAGCATACACAACCTTACATCCATCGGGGCTGATGCGATGCGCGCTACCGATGATATGGTACTCAACATTATGACGCACAAAGGATGCTGAGGGCAATAGTTCTCAGCATACTTTGTGCACAAGAAATGTTGAGGGGAAACAGCACCCTGCAATGTGTGGAACGCATAATAATTTTGCAGGAAACCGAGCCGAAGCTATATATCTAATGAAACACATATGTAAACCCACATTAACAAGACTCTTAAACATAAAGTTACAATTTTATAAAAACCAACAAAGAATTATCATTATGAAAAAATTGATTACAGCCTTACTGGGCTTTGTCATGGCACTGCCGGCATCGGCACAATATGATGATTACGGACGAAGGAACCAATTTTCCGACGAACACAATATATATTACGGCCTGCGCCTTGGAGTGGGGATAGCCACTGTTAACTCCGACCAAAAGGAATTGGACGGAGGCGGAGCCAAGGCCGGTCTGAATCTCGGTGCACTGATTGGGTTCCAATTGGCTCCTTCTGCCCCGGTATATTTAGAGACAGGGCTATTCTACACGGAAAAAGGCGGAAAAGGATACGTCGACGGGGCCAAACACACCTATGGATTAAACTACTTTGAAGTCCCTATCATCGCGAAATATAAATATAGCATTGACGAGAACTTCTCCATACAGCCGTTTGTCGGAGGATACTTTGCCTACGGAATAAGCGGTAAAGTAAAGAATTACAGGGACAGAGAAACATATTCATCATTCTCTGACACAAGATTCAAACGCTTTGACGGTGGCCTAAAGTTCGGATGCGGAACTGAATATCAAATGATATATGCTGAAATTGGCTACGATCTCGGCATAGCCAATATATGCCACAATGATTTCGACAGCTCGCACAACGGCTGCTTCTACATAAACTGCGGCGTAAACTTTTGATAGAATCAGGCTATAACTCGGGGTAAAAGAAAATAAAAACAAATCGCACTATTGGCATTTTATCATACCAATAAGTGCGATTAATTTTAATACCATATATAAAAAATAAGTACCCCTGATAATTATGATTTGTACTATTTAACCGTACACAGTCACGGAATCATAGATTAAAATTCCTATAATGCAAATATAAACAACTTTGGACAAAGGTTAACAAATGCCTCTATAACCCATTCAACGTCCAAATAAAGACCTTCAGAACACAATCTCATAGCGTGGGAGAAATATTGTTCTCCATATTCTGCCAATAGCTACACTTTAATTCTTGATGTTCTGTATGCCAACCGGAAAAATCCTCCGAACCATCCCCCATTCCAATTCCACGGCCCCGGCAGGGTCCCCCCATACCATACATCCACACAAACACACAAACACACAAAAAAATCTCCCCCGTCCGTTTCACCGGACAGGGGAGACATAAAGAAAAGAAGGCGGCCTCCTACTCTCCCGCATTGCATTGCAGTACCATCGGCGCAGGCGGGCTTAACTTCTCTGTTCGGAATGGGAAGAGGTGGGACACCGCCGCAATAAC